>Ga0206913_1084_pt1 | contig 19008 bp, 15 predicted proteins | sample Alteio_BWOrgHeat_72_FD_152942 | JGI IMG/M metagenome (GOLD analysis project Ga0206913, IMG submission 152942) | Enriched cells from forest soil in Barre Woods Harvard Forest LTER site, Petersham, Massachusetts, United States -... | ecosystem: Environmental > Terrestrial > Soil > Temperate forest >... | reverse complement strand
CCTTTTAACCCGTTCTTCCAACGCTCATATATTTCCCGCACCATAGAACTCTGGATTTTCTCCGGCTCTACTTTTCGGATTACTTCCATGCCGAGGAAACAATCTTTCATTTGCGAATATAATTTAACTCCGTAACCTGCCCCGCGTGCAGCACCCAGAGCACCATCTGTATTATACAATTCAACCGGACATTCACTGCAGTTCGCAAAAGTTTGCGCGAATAAATCACTTAAAAACATATTTGAATACCCTGCCCTGATGCGTTTAAGCGACAAACCCATCTCCTGCATGATCTCAGCACCGTAGATCATTGAAAAAACGATTCCTTCCTGGGCGGCCCTGGCCAGGTGATATTTGTTGTGCCTGTTGAAATCCAGACCCTTGATCTGCCCTCCACTGTTTTGGTTTTCCAGAATACGTTCCGATCCGTTACCAAATGGATAACAAATAATTCCTTCAGCGCCGATGGCAGTCAGTGATGCTCCGGTGTTCATAGTTTCATATGACTCATCCGGGAAAAATTCCCTGCGGAGCCAGCTGTTTAATATGCCGGTTCCATTCAGACACATCAGGATTCCGTAACGGGGATCTTCTTTTAGATGATTCACGTGTATAAAAGAATTTACTCTGGAGCGCAAATCGTAAACAGGCCGATCACTGATACCATACAATACTCCTGAGGTTCCGGCAGTAGCTGCTATCTCTCCCGGCTCCATTACATTCAGGGAAAAAGCATTATTGGGCTGGTCCCCCGCCCGGTAGCAAATAGGAGTACCCTCTGCAATTTCCAATAGTTCTGCTGCAGATGCCTGCAATTTTCCCTGGTCACCGAAATTGGAAACGCAGGGAGCCAGCAGGGATTTATCGATTTGATAAAAGTCCAGCAATGAATAAGCGATTCCATCTTCCTTATAATCCCAGAAAATTCCTTCCGATAATCCTGAAATGGTGGTAGTAGCTTCTCCTGTCAGTTTCAGCGCAATGAAATCACCCGGTAACAGGATTCGAACGGTTTTTGCATAGATTTTGGGTTCGTTTTCTTTGACCCATTTTAATTTGGATGCGGTAAAATTGCCCGGTGAGTTCAAAAAATGATCCAGGCAGAAGGCATGACCCAGTTTGTCAAACGCATCAGATCCATATTGAACCGCACGGCTGTCACACCAGATTATAGCCGGACGGAGTGATTGCCCATTTTTGTCAATGCATACCAGCCCGTGCATCTGATAAGAGATGCCGATTGCACCGATTTCGTCTTTCTTGAAAGGAAATTTTTTCCGAAGCAAATGAGTTGCCTGTATGAGTTCCTGCCACCATTGTCCCGGATCCTGTTCTGCAAACCCGGGATGGGGAGAATGAATCCTCATTTCAGATGCAGGCGAAAAAGCTGCAGCCAGAGGCTTTCCGCTTTCCACATCTAATAAAGCAGCTTTCACAGAAGAAGAACCCAGGTCATATCCCAGTAAATATTTCACAGGCAAAAAATGAGGATTGCAAGATAACAGTAATTATTAACCGGGGCCCACGTTAGTTCGGCAAATAATCAATCACTGCCTTTTTTACAATTAATACCTGTCATTGGGGGTCAGAATAAATAATCCGTTTATTTTATTTTCTTGAAAACGATCTGTTCACTTTCTTTTTTTACAATGAAAGCAAAAAAATCACGCAGGGTTGGATATTCATCTACAGGGAAAAAAGCTTTATTTAATTTCAGATGAACACGCATTTGTAAATTGTCGTTTCCCTTTTGAATCAGATATTCAAAAAGACCTTCGTTATCATTATAAGCAACCCGGGCTGATTTCGGCATTTCATCAATCTGGTATCCCGCAGGAATATCCATAGTAAGCAGATACACGTCGTCAATCTGATAAGGTATTTCCACCGGATAATGTCTTTCCAATGCTTTAAATGGATTTGTTTTATATCCCTCGCCAAACATGGGATCAAAATAAAGAACATCCGTTGTACCTAAGTTCTTCACATCAAAATCATAGTGAACGGCCAAAGGAAAATCATATTTATGCAGGGAGTCAATGCCAAAGTTTTCGATGGCAACATCGGGATTGCTTTCCGACTGAATCTTTTTTTCATAAGTTTTTTCAGATGTTTCGCTGATTTCTCTGCGAACATTAAAAGATTCACTTTTCCCCAGTGTACTTTTATATGTACCGGAAGATTTTCCCTTCTCGTCATTTATAATGAGAACACTCGTAATATTTGATTCTCTCACTGAATCGGCGAACAAGGGCAGCGGAAGGGGATTCGCTTCGTTGATAATATGCCCCCAGCCGTTGTAGCAATTGGTTGATAAGAGCCCAAATCCGTTAAAAGGACGACTGGCATCCAGCTTAAAAACATCGTTACCTATAGATGCAATGCAAATCACATAATTATATTGACTGATCAATGGATAACTTGCACTGGCAATTCCATTGTCCCTTGTACTCAGAATAACCGGATCTGCATTTATTCCCGATTTTCGAAGCATGGCGGTCAGCAGCAGGTTAATTTCTGCTACATTGCCCTGTTTGTTTTTAAAAACAGTTTTTAATGGACTAAGTGCATAAAGTCCATATTGGCTGGTGGCCTTGAAATTATCCCGGATATAACAGAAAATTTTATAGGCTTTTTCCTTTTCAGATTGCACGTCGGCCGTAATTCCTTTCAATTCATCGGACATCCAGCTATTTTCATAATTAAGTGCGAGACCAAACTCTTCTTCCTCAAGTAATGTTTTTGACCGGGTTTCCCAGGTTGTCATATAGTCATGCTTCTCCGTCTCCGCATTCCATTGAATAAAATTTAATTGAAATACGACACGTGAATTGTAATTATCAAGTGTCGTGGTATAGGGTTCTTCGTGAAGGGCGGGCACATTCTTTTTTACCCACCGCTGGTCTATGGAGGAGCCTGAGATATTGTATAAGTCAGTTGGACCGGTACCGTTTTCCCGTCTGATGGAATAATTCGAAAATACCGTTTTGGCGGTATTGACATCGAAATTCTGATCACCCTGTAAACTCATAACGTAATGGTGAGATGGAGGAATTACGACTTCATATTCGCTCCATAAGCAGGGATATTCGCCCTGAAAAGACCAGGGCCTCAATTCAGTGTCGAAAGGCGACTTAATGGTATAAACAAGATCATAAATCGAACCTTCCTTTAATGCGGGCATGGAGAACTTTCGCAGATCATAATTTTTATCATATTTCTCATTAAAAACAGATTTTTCATCCAGCTTGGTTTCAGTTACCATACCATTTTCAAGATTGAAAGTGGAACCTTTCAAAGAGCTGATCTTTTCCGCATCACCATCAGAATTATGATAAAGGAAAATGTGACGGTTCCCGATATCAAATCCATTCTTATTCATGATTTTCACCCGCATAAACCGGGTAAAGACAAGCGTGAAGTACCCCTTGTTGTTTCCTTCAAAAGTAGTACTGCCAACGTCAGCAATGATAACGGCATTGGCTCCCGAATCGAATTTAGCCGCGGCCAGGTTAAAATCAGCAGGTGTTATTTTGCCAAATTTATAACCTGATTTTTCCTGAGCGTGAAGACTGTTTAAAGGAAACCATACAATAAAAGCAAACAGAATAAATATAAGATTTTTCATGGTATGAATGGATCAGGGTTATGATTAATTCTTTTTTACAAGTACAATCGCTGTGTGATCTGCATTATAGATATCATTAAAAAATTTTACCAGATCAGTATATTCTTTTGCGGGAAAATGTCCGCTGTATTGTTCCCGCATCCTGTAGTACGTGATCTTATCCGCAGAAACGCCTGCACGCTGCACGTATTTGCCAAATTTGCTGGTAATTTCGAGATCAATTGGTTTTGATTCTGTTTCGTATCCCGTCGGGATGGATATCTGAACAGAATCAATATGTTTGTATTCATCCTTTAATTCAATACCAAATCGCCTGTTTTTTTCCTCGCTCATTTTTTCATCGGCCCGGGTAAGGATATCCGGATTGATAAATATTCTTTTCCCCGTAACCTGTGCGTAATTGCTTACATTGATCTTCAGCGTTTCATGAATTACGGGCAGTCGTTTGGAATAATCCTCACGATAGTTAAAATAAGTGACATCGTAGGTTGGCAGACTGAATTCCGATTTTAACCTCCTGAGCTGATCTTCACGGGAGATCCCATGGATAACAGATTCTATATCGTCCTGGCATAATGCCTTGTAGGATGTTTTGCTTTCGAGGTTCAAATTTCCGTCCGGATCAAGTGTTGCAGAAATTCTGCGCAATTGAATATTATCATTCAATCTGTACGCAGGTGTATGCACCAGACTTCCACCATCGTCATCAATTAATAAACCATAACGGTTGGCAGTAAATTCGCTGAGGTAGCCAGCCGGTAATGACTGACTCGTGCATTCCAGCCAGATCGTATCCCCGCCCAGGGGCACACAACAAATAATATGATTGAAAGGATCGTGGGTGAAATCTGTTACAAATTCCTTCTGTTCCGCGCCGCCCCTGATAACAACCGCATGCGCCTTTATGCCCGCTTCTTTTAAAAGGGAAACCATAAAATTCGACAAGGCTTTACAATCACCATATTTTTTTGTAGCCACATACGTTGCATCATATGTTTGCCAACCACCAATGCCGAGCTGAATTCCAACATAATGTGTATTCTGCTGGAGGTAATTATACAATACCGAAACTTTCGTTGCAGGATCCTGAATATCCCTGGTAAGTTCATGTACTTTTTGTTTTGTTTCTTCCGGTAATATATCACGACCCTTCTGGAGGCTTCCGTAAAACCGGGCATAATCGTTCCAGGTACTCATGTTTCCTTTGTATCCACCCATTTCCACATCACCAAGCCCAATCATCAGATTCGGCGTATAGCTTAAAAAGTTTACATAAGGTGCATCCTCATAAGCTGCCAGATTATGAATCTCCCAGGTAAATGATTTTTTGCCACCCTTTTCTTCAATGAGCGGCTTGATATCCGAGTTCATCATTCTGTATCTGATATTATAATCCGCCGGAGCAGTAACACTATAAACACTCCTTTCAACTGATATCTTTAGGTTTCCCTGTGGATACCAGTTTGAAATTTGAATTAGTTCCGTTAATTCGTCCTCTTCCTCAAAGTCCACCGTGTAGGGATAATTATTTGAATAAAAACTGCCTGCTTTCAGCCGCTCGTCATTTACAAAAGATGAGCCGTCAAAAGCGGGTTGATCTTCCATGTCTTTTTTCTTGAAATGTCTGATCTCTTTACCCGATGCATCATACATATATGCACTTACACTATTTATGAACACAGATTTGTTATTGTAATGTGTTCTGTACGTTGCATAACGCCCTCCTTTTTCATTCAGAATGGTATATACATGCCGTTCATGAGAAACAACTTTTCCGGTCGATCTAATTTCATAAGATTGCTCTTCCAGCCTGACTACCATGTTCGCATTCTCAATAAGAGAATCCGAAATGGATGAAGCAGGGAACTTCTGGGCCAGCCCATTCAATGTCAGGAGACTTAAAAAAAGCATCAATATATTGCCAGGTGCAAAATGAACGGGTTTTAAGGTAAATTTGGCTGACGCCGCGTATCGCTTGAGGCCACGAATGGGGATATGATCCAAGGATTAATTGTTTAGGATTGATAACGTTCTAAAAATAGAAAAATTATAGTGAATAAATTCCGGATCCTTTCATGAATACATCTGAAAAAAGTCAATTTATTAAATCGCTCGCCTCCGGTACAGGATTTGACTTCTGCGGAATAGCAGCTGCCCGTCATTTGGATGAAGATGCCCGAAAGCTCGAAAACTGGCTACAGCAGGGCAAACAGGGAAATATGTATTATATGGAAAAGCATTTCGACCTAAGGGTAAACCCTTATAAGCTTTTACCTGGTGCTAAATCTGTCATCTGTTTTCTGATAAATTATTTCCCTGATACAAATCAAGAAAATAATGCGCCAAAAATCTCCAAATACGCATATGGAAAAGATTATCATGAAATCATCCGGCCAAAACTTCAGCTCATCCTGGCGCAGATGAAGGATAAATTCGGAGATTTCCACGGACGCGGATTTGTTGACAGTGCCCCGGTTTTGGAAAGATCCTGGGCTGTGATCAGCGGACTTGGCTGGGTCGGCAAAAACGGTAACCTGATACACAAAAAAAGAGGTTCCTTCTTTTTTATCGCCACCCTGATTGTTGATCTGGAACTTGCCTATGATGAGCCGGAAAAGGCCGATTATTGCGGAACCTGTACCCGATGCATCGACGCTTGTCCGACGCAGGCAATTGAACCCTATAAAGTGGTGAACGGCAGCAAGTGCATTTCGTATTTTACGATCGAGCTAAAGGATCTGCTGATTCCGGATTCAATGAAAAATAAATTTGACAACTGGATGTTTGGATGTGATATCTGTCAGGACGTTTGTCCGTGGAACCGATTCTCGAGACCAACACAGGAAACCGCATTTACCCCCATCGCCGAGATCCTCCATTACAACGAAAATGACTGGGAAGAAATGACGGAATCCGGATTTAAAAAAATATTTGCCGATTCACCTCTCCAGCGCGCAAAATATCGGGGTATACGCAGGAATTTACATTTTCTGAAAAAAAGCTAATAAGATTCAGTCACTGAAAACGCCTGCTTATATTCATATTTAAATAAAGCCATGACAACCTGATGAAGTCCCATGCGTACGCTTTACGCTTTAAGCTTAAAAACTATCTTTGATAAATGAAAAACTCTCTGGGTAATCGTGACTCGAATGTGATATGGCATCCCTATACCCAACATCAAAAAATGGAAGAACCAATTCCCATTGTGAAGGGAGACGGTGCATTGCTTATAGATGAGAATGGCAATATTTACATTGATGCGGTTAGCAGCTGGTGGGTCAATCTGCACGGTCATGGACATCCTTACATAGCAGAAAAAATTTATAAACAGGCGTTGGCTCTGGAGCATGTTATCTTCACCCATTTCACACACGAGCCGGCTGTCACGCTCGCAGAAAGATTATTAAAGATTCTTCCGGGAAAGTTTTCCAAAATATTTTATTCAGATAATGGATCAACGGCAGTGGAAGTCGCGTTGAAAATGGCAATTCAATTCTGGATAAACAAAGATCAGCCCCGGCGAAATAAAATCCTCGCTTTCTATAATGCTTACCATGGTGACACCTTTGGTTCTATGAGCGTAAGCGCCCGTGGACTTTTTACAAATTCCTTCAAAGATTTTTTATTCGATACGGTTTTTATCGAAACACCACACACCGGCAACCTGGGGGAAATAAAATCTGTCATTCATTCCTATAAAGGACAAATCGCCGCATTTATCTTCGAACCCCTTTTACAAGCGGCAGGCGGAATGCGTATGTATGAGGCAAAATATCTGGATGAATTACTTGCCGTCTTTCAGGCAGAAAATATTCTTTGTATCGCCGATGAAGTATTAACCGGTTTTGGGAGAACCGGTCCCCTCTTTGCGGGTGAATCAATCGCTCATCACGCTGATATGATTTGTCTTTCGAAGGGTCTTACAGGTGGAACCATGGCCCTCGGCATAACCGCCTGCAATCAAAATATATTTAATGCTTTTTTAAGTACCGACCGTGCTAAAACTTTTTACCATGGTCATTCTTTTACGGCAAATCCATTGGCCTGCACGGCAGGACTTGCAAGCCTTGACTTGCTGGAAAAAACATCCTGCCGTGATCAGATTCAATGGATCCGTCGGCAACATGAAGAATTTGCCCGGAATGAATTGTCTGTGATTGGAATGGAAATAATGGTAAATATCAGGATCATGGGAACTATTCTGGCATTTGAACTGAACACAGGCAAAGACGAATATATAAATGAAGTAAGTGCCACGGTTATGAACAAAGCCCTGACGCGGGGTATCTACCTGCGGCCGCTGGGAAACACGGTTTATATCATGCCCCCCTATTGCATTACGCCGGAGCAGCTCAAAAAGATTTACCAATTCATCCTGTCCATTCCTGATTTTATCAGGAAAAACTAACCGGGATGCTTACTTCTACATTGTCCCATTCAATATTCATAGCTGATGGAGGCAGGCTAATCGTAAGCTGTTCAACCGGACTATTCAGTTTTTTTACAGGGACGTCAGCGTGCAAAACATCCTTGTCCTTGTATTTATCATAATCATAGGCTCCCCATTGACCAAGCTGGCCATTCAGGATAATTGTCCAGCTTTGCTCGTTAGGAATGACAAATAATGTATAGGTACCCGCTTTTACCGGTTTCCCTGCAAAATTTACATCCTTTGCAAAAGTAACTATGGTGGCAGAATCAGCTCCACAACGATAAACTTTCCCGTAGGGGATCAGTGTGCCGAAGATAACCCTGCCTTTTTTGTACGGCCGGCCATAACGAACTGATATATCCTTACCAGTCGTAGTCTCATGCGGACTCACTGGCTTTTCCTGGCCACAAGCGCTCAATACAATCATGGAAACCATGGATAACAAGATTATTCTTTTCATAACTCTGTTTTTTAACTTTTATTTTGGTTGAATGAATACGTAAGTCTATCTAAGCTAAATGTATACCAAGTTCTTTTCACCTAACTCCCCTACTCCCCTACTCCCATACTCCCATACTTTCTATCGCTCCAACTCATTTCGTAGCTGAACCAAAGATTTCTCCATCAGTGGTCCAAGTTGCTTATCATAAAACATGCTGGCCAGTTTTTCCCATGGATACCATTTGACATTGAAATTCATGGTCCATATCACAATCGGCGGACCGTTTTTTGTATCAATCATAAATTGTCCTGTGAACATCTTGTTGCCTCGTTTCCAGAGTGTATAAACATGATCACGGTCAACACCCGAAAGAGATATTTCATTCCCACCAACCCGTAAATAGCCAAAACCTGCACTATCGGGTTTCATCTGCAGGTTATTTTTTGCAACCTGGAAATTGACAAATTCATTCCAGCTTTTCCATGTCCGCAGGTCCGAAATGCTATTCAGGATCTTGTCTTCCGTACTGTTGATCTGCACCATCCGTGTAACTGAGATAGCAGAAGGAAATAGTGCAAACAGGAAAAGAACAATCAGCGACAAAATAGCGATGCTGCCTATAACAAGTCTCAACTGAATAAATTTAAGATGGCTACTCCCATTTAAATGTTTTTATTGCAACCGCATATATGACAATCCCCCATAAAACGAGAATACCGATCTGTTTGCTGCAGTCCATCAGGGAAGCACCTTCAAAAGCCACATTCCGCATGGCATCATTTAATTGTTTCAGCGGAAGAATTTCGCAAAAACCCTGCAGCCACTTAGGAAAGGCCTGGGTGGAAAAAAACGTCCCGCCAAGTAAAAACTGTGGCAGGGTAAAAATATTGGCAAATGGCGGAATAGAGCTTTCATTTTTTGCTACGCTGCTAATGATAAACCCAAATCCCATAAACACAACCAGGCCAAGAAAACTAAGAAACAGCATCTCCAATAATGTGGCCAGCCCGTTTACCAGCGTAAAGTGGAAGAAAAAATATCCGGCCAGGATAATCACAACGGACGTGAGCATCTGAAAAAGTGCCCTGCTCAGGCCTTCCCCAAAAACAATATTCTTCCGATTGATCGGCGTAGCATAAAATCTTTTTAATACCAGCGTTTGCCGTAGATTAAAAAATACAAATGCCACTCCAAACACTGCCGCACTTAAAAGGGAAAAACCCAGCATGCCGGGTAATATAAAATCAATCATCATATATTCCCTGCCAGGCACTTCCGGCAATTCCTGTAAACTGATGATTTTATACTGATCCGGAATTTTCGTGTCCTCAATCATCATGATGGTTTGCGCCAATGCCATTTTCAGAATCGGAAATTGGTCGGCGGAAGCAGAAGAAGTTTGTGTTCTGATTTTATATTGGGTAAAGCCTGCCGGTGACTGGGAAGAATCTAAGGATACAATTGCGGCTATCCTTCCCTTGATCAGTTCCTTTTTCATGGTCAGGCTGTCCTTCTCATCCTTTATTTTAACCACCCCGGAGGCTTGCAGGGCGCGGATTACATAGTTATTGCTGTCTGATGGATTTTTCAACGCAATGGAAACAGATGTTCCACCACCGCCAATAAAACCGAAAACCAAAATAAAAATCAGTGGAAATCCGAGACTGAAAATGACAGCCGAAGGACTCCTGAATATAGCTCTTAAACTGGCCCTGGATATGGCCAGCATGGCGCGGAACTGACTGTAGTGTTGGCTCATATTCGTCGTTTGCTCTAAGGAATCAGGCTGAATTCAAAAGGTAGCCTGGCCTGTGGTACGCCTGACATACTTTGATAATCCGACATCGTCTGGTACCATTTTGCGCCTTGTTCTCCAAGATCATCGCGGATTGTTTTGGCTTTCACTGTTTGCGTATAATTATTGAGCAACAGGTCCAGAAAATTTTCCGGTTCCGGATATTCACGCAGGCGGTAAGTTTTTAATTTAGCCATTCTGGCCGCGCAATCCACGGCATCCTGTACTCCACCAATCCGGTCAACCAGTCCCAGTTCCAACGCCTTTTGTCCGCTCCAGATTCTGCCCTGTCCGATACTGTCAATATATGAGATGCTTTTGTTTCTTCCGGAGGCAACCCGCGAAGTGAAATCATGATAAATAGAATCCACATCATTCTGGATAAATTTTTTCTGTAGATCGGTCAGCGGCTGAACCATGCTGAGGGCGTCCGGTTCCTTTGCCGTATGCACTCCATCGAATGTGATACCCAGCTTATTCTTGAAAAAACTTTGCGTATTAAACAACATGCTGAATACACCGATGGATCCTGTGATGGTCATCGGGTCGGCAAAGATACTGTCCGCATTGCATGACAGATAATAACCACCCGAGGCAGAAACATCACCAAAACTTAATACGACCGGTTTTGTTGCCTTGGTTAATGTAAGTTCCCGCCAGAGATTCTCACTTACGAGAGCGGATCCCCCACCCGAATTAATACGCAGTACAATGGCCTTTACATCATTATCTAGTCTGGCTTTTCGAATGAAATAACGGTAAATATCCTGACCAATTTCTTTCTGACTGTTTTTCCCACCAACAATATCTCCTTCGGCATAAATAATCACTATCCTGTCCGAACCTGTATTAATAAATTTCGGTTTGACCGATTCATAATATTTTCCCAGTGGTATAAAATTGATACTGTTAATAGAACTGACTTTTAATTTCCCGGCAATTTCTTCCATCACCTGATCATTATATTTTTCGCCATCCACGAGTTTATATTGAACAGCATCCGAAGCAGACTGAATCAGTTGCAGGTCCACACAACGTCTCAGCATCGAACTATCCTGACTACGCGCAACAGCCGTCTGATCCAGCATATGATTAAAAATGTCCCCTAAAATTTCAGTCAGCTGCAACCGGTTCGCGTCACTCATTTTATCTGCGCGCAAAGGTTCGGTCGCACTCTTAAATTTACCGGCATAAAATATTTCAGGTTGAATTTCAAGTTTTTCCAGGCCGCCTTTTAAGTACGGACTCACACTAGTAAGACCCTTCCATTCCACACCACCTTTCGGATTGCAATAAATCCTGTCCGAAATATTGGCAACATAATAAGCCTTCATGGATATTACATCTCCGAAAGCGTAAACAAACTTTTGCGATTTCTTAAAATCCAGCAATGCATTGCGGATTTCCTCTGAACTGCCAAGACCATTCGCGTTTGTGGAGGCTTTTATGTAAATACCTTTGATGGAACTGTCTGATTTGGCATACCGGATCAAACGGATCACATCATAAACGCCGGGTGTATTGTATCGGCTCTCGCTAAAACCTGCCAGTGCATCCACAACGGGTTTTTCTCCAAATGTCTCACTCAGATCCAACACCAGGACGGCATTGGAACCAGTTTCCACATTCGGCTTACTGGTGATCCCTCCTATGTAACCTGCAAGAAAGAAGAATAAAAGAACAATAAAAACGATCAGTGCAAGAAAACTGGCGAAAAATATTTTAAAAAAGCTGCGCATGCGCTTTCTGTTTAGATGATTTTAAAATTAAAGATATTTGAACCGGAATAAACTATTCATACATGAACAAAGCTTATCTGCTGACAGGTGGTAACGAAGGTGACAGATACCTGAACATGCAGCAGGCGCGGACAAATATAGAACTTATTTGCGGTCGGCTTCTACAAGTTTCATCACTATATGAAACCGCTCCCTGGGGGAAAACGGACCAGCCGGATTTTCTTAACCAGGTATTGCTGATTGAAACAAAGTGGAGTCCAAGGGAATTGTTGAAAGCCATACTTCATTTGGAAGAAAAAGGAGGAAGAATCAGAACAGTAAAGAACGCTCCGCGGACCATCGATATTGATATCCTTTTTTATGGCCAGATGGTTATCGAGGAGCCAGGTCTGAGTATACCCCATCCACGCATTGCCGACCGGCGTTTCGTTCTGGAACCGCTAAACGAAATTTCACCAGGATATGAACATCCTGTTCTGCATAAAACCATACATCAGCTCCTGTTAGAATGTACTGATCAATTGGCGGTAAAAAAAATCAGATGAGTCAATTTTAACCGACCGGATTCCGGATATTTACAGTTCATGAATTATCATTTTATTGCGGTGGAAGGAAACATTGGCGCAGGAAAGACCACGCTTGCCCATCTGCTGTCACGACATTTCAATTCCCGCCTGATACTGGAAGCTTTCGCGGAAAATCCCTTTTTACCAAAATTCTACGAGAATCCGAAACAATATGCATTTCCGCTGGAACTTTTTTTCATGGCCGAACGCTATAAACAGTTAAAAGAACTCGTTCATACCAAAGATCTTTTTCAAAGAATTACCATATCGGACTATGTGTTCTCCAAATGCCTGCTCTTTGCCAAGGTAAACCTGCCGGACGAAGAGTTTCATTTATACCAGAAACTTTTCGACATTATATACCAGCAACTCGTTCAGCCAGATCTGCTGATTTATCTGCACGCACCGGTACAACAATTACAAAAAAATATACGCAAAAGAAACCGTCCCTACGAGCAATCCATTCCCGATGATTACCTTTTTAAACTTCAGGAAACTTATACCAGCTATATCAAACAGCATGGAATAAAAACCCTTTTTATTGACGCAACGAACGCCGACTTTCTCGGCAACGAAAAACATTTCCAGGTTATACTGGATGCACTGGAAAAAAATTATGAGCCCGGTCATCATTATTTTACATTACCCTGATCTGGTTTTTTAACTTTGTACTGCATGATAATGGATCAAAATCGCCCCTCGCCACTGGAAGCATTACGGATCCCCCAATTCAGAAGCCTGGTTATCGGTCGGTTTATTTTTATCATGGGACTGCGGATGATGAGCACCCTGGTCGGCTGGTGGATTTACAACCTGACCAATGCACCACTCGCCATCGGCATCGTAGGACTATCTGAATTCATTCCCGCCGTATCCCTGGCATTATACGCTGGTCATATCATCGATATCAGTGAAAAAAGAAAAATGATGCTGACAGGTGTGGGTCTCTATGGGACAGCGGCATTGCTCTTACTCTGCTTGTCATTCACTTATGATGAAGCGCATTTAAATCCTCACTGGGTAGCCGCTACGATTTATATCATCATATTTGGAACAGGGATTGTGCGATCTTTTACGGGTCCCATTTTTAATGTGATGCTGGCACAGGTGGTTCCAAAAGTAAAATTACAAAACGCCATAACCTGGAATACCGGTGTCTTTCTCTCCGCATCTATTACCGGTCACGCGATGGGTGGATTTTTAATTGCAGGGCTGGGGAATTCCGGCACATTGATAGCCATTGTTCTGTTGGTTTCCCTGGCTTTCGTAATACTAACTTCTTTAAAAAAGATTCCCGCACTAAATGAAAGGGGTGAAAAGAAAACCTGGGACAGTGTAAAAGAAGGTCTGGCATTTGTATTCAAGACAAAGGAATTGCTGGGTGCTGTTTCCCTGGATCTGTTTGCAGTCCTTTTTGGCGGAGCAACCGCCCTGATTCCGGTATATGCCAGGGATATCCTGAAAGTAGGTGCGCGGGGCTTCGGTTTTTTAAACGGCGCATCAGATATGGGTGCTGTCTGCATCGTTATTTTGCTGACGGTTTTCCCATTCAGAAAAAGTCAGGGCAGAAAATTGTTGCTGGCTGTTGCAGGGTTCGGCACCTGCATTATCATATTTGGTATATCAAAAGTATTCTGGTTATCCTTCGCAGTATTACTGCTTAGCGGCGTACTGGACGGCATCAGTGTCGTAACCAGGGGAACCATCATGCAATTGAAAACACCTGATAATATGCGGGGACGTGTTCTCAGCGTCAATTCCATGTTCATCAATTCAAGTAATGAACTCGGACAATTTGAAAGCGGCATTGCGGCACGCATCCTGGGCGTCATTCCCTCCGTAGTTTTCGGAGGATGTATGACCCTGCTGGTGGTGATCACCACCTGGTTTAAAGCCCCAACCCTGAGAAAAATGGAATATTAGATTGACTAACTTTAGATAAACTTCCGATATGAATCGCAGATCTTTTGTTAAAAACGCGGGCGTTGGTTTCGGAGCCATCCCGCTATTACGAAAGGACTGGTTAAGCCAGTTTATTCAGGAAAATCCTTACAAAATGAAGATGCTCCGCAACGACGTTGGCATTTTTACGGAAAAAGGAGGAACCATCGCTTATTATATTTCTAAAAATAATATTGCTGTGGTAGATGCCGAATTCCCTGAACAATCCAAACACCTGATCGATGCTTTACAAAAAGATCCCGGCAAACCTTTCGGGATTCTGATCAATACGCATCATCATGGCGATCACACCTCGGGAAATATTTCATTTAAAGGAATCGTTCCACATGTAGCTGCACATACGAATTCATTGCTGAATCAGCAAAGAGTGGCGAGAGAAAAAAATACCGAAGACCAGCAATTATATCCGGATATCACCTATGGTGATACCTGGGAGTACAAAAAAATGAAGGAGAATATTAAAACTTACTACTGGGGACCCGCTCACACCAATGGCGATAGCGTCATTTTTTTCCCGCACGCCAATATCGCTCATGTAGGTGATCTTGTTTTCAACCGCCGCTGGGCATTTATAGATCGGTCTGCGGGCGCTTCAATAAAAAACTGGATCATCGTCCTCGATAAAATGCAGGGGCAATTTGATAATGATACCTTATTTGTATTTGGTCATGCATTTGATCCGGAAAAAATAACCGGCAGTAAGGCCGATATAAAAGCCATGCAGGTTTATCTGGAAAACCTGCTTGCATTTGTAAACAGTCAGATTAAAGCAGGGAAAACAAAAGATGAAATTATCAAGGCGACTTCCATTCCCGGTGTAACCGAATGGCAGGGCGATGGCATCGACCACGGTTTACGGGCGGCTTATGAAGAAGAGATACAGAATATCATGTAAGTTTTTCCAAAAGTCCTTCCATAACGGAAACTACGATTGGACAGAAACTGCTGTTTTTCATGGTAAGCTGGGGCCTCTTTAGTATAACATCTTCATCCGTATAGGGGAATCTTCTGCAGTCCGAAGGCCTGTCTTCATAGATACCGCATTTATTATCAGCTTCCAAAAAGGGACAGGGGGTTGAAACGGCTACATAATCCCCTTCATCATCATATACCAGGTATTTTTCGATGAAAGCTGTTTCTTTCATGCCCTTTACCTTGGATATTCGTTTGATATCCGGACCCTTAAAACGGGGAGAATATCCCTTGCAACAACGTGCGCATTTCAAACAATCGATTTTTTCAAAAGCATTCTCATGGAGGTCCGGGATTACTTTTAACACTTCCTTCTTATCTGCCTTTGCCAGGAAATTTTTGTATTGTTTCTGGTGCTCAACGGAAATTTTTTCCCAGTTCTGAAGTGTAACCTTTGACTGTACGTCCATATAAACCACAAGTTATAAAATTGATTGTTTCATATTACCTTTGCGCATCTTTTGATCCATACATCCCCTGTTATGAATTTATTTGAGAAACAGACCAGTGAGTTTTCACGCAGACATATTGGTTCCAACGAGTCAGAAACCCGTCAAATGCTGGCCACTGTTGGCGCAAATTCACTGGAAGATCTGATTGACAAGGCCCTTCCTGCCAGCATCCGGGACCCAAAACCCCTGCGCGTCACAGAAGCGGTTAGTGAAGCCGCATACCTCGAATTAATCCATGATATTGCTTCCAGGAATCTGGTTTTTAAGAATTACATCGGTCACGGATACTTTGAAACGATTGTTCCCAGCGTTATACTGCGAAATGTTTTCGAAAACCCTGGATGGTATACGCAATACACGCCATACCAGGCTGAAATATCGCAGGGCCGTCTCGAAAGCCTGCTCAATTTCCAAACCATGGTCAGCGATCTGACCGCCCTTCCGTTGGCCAATGCTTCCCTGCTTGATGAGGGTACAGCGGCAGCTGAAGCTATGATCATGTTTTTCAATCAAAAAAATAAGGATCATCAGCATGTCGGCGTTCCAAAATTTTTTGTTGACCGGGCGATTTTCAAACAGACTATGGATTTGCTCGCCACACGTGCCGAACCTTTAGGCATTGTGCTGGTGAGGGGTGATTACTCAAAAGCTGAAATAGACGAATCATACTTCGGCGCGATTGTTCAATATCCAAACTCGGAAGGAAATATTCCGGACTATAGAAATTTTATCAGGAAGGTTCAGCTTTCAGGTGGTTATGTCGCTATGGCTACTGATCTGCTCGCACTGACACTGCTGGTTCCTCCGGGCGAACTGGGTGCCGATGTGGCTATTGGTTCTGCACAGCGTTTTGGTGTACCGATTGGATTTGGCGGACCCCATGCGGCATTTTTTGCAGCAAAAGAAGATTTTAAGCGCGCCATACCCGGAAGAATCATTGGAGTGAGCGTTGATGCTCAGAATAACCGCGCCCTGAGAATGGCCCTGCAAACACGTGAGCAACATATCAAAAGAGAAAAAGCGACATCGAATATTTGCACGGCACAGGCTTTACTGGCCAACATGGCTGCCATGTACGCCGTTTATCATGGCCCGCAGGGATTGAAAGATATTGCTACCAGGATAAATATTCTCACGTATGCTTTATCGAATGGCCTGCAGGAACAGGGTTTCGAAATATCACACGGATATTTCTTTGATACCATTCAGGTAAAAATTGAAAAGCCGGAAAAACTTCGCCTGATCGCCGAAGATCATAAGATGAATTTCTTTTTTGACGGAAAGGACATTGTACGCGTCTCAATAGGCGAAAACAGTACGCAGCGGGATATTCTGGATATCCTCTCGGTATTTTCTGCGTATTTGGAACAGGACGAAGCCGCTATTATTTTCGATTACGACCGGCACCAGGAATTTATCCCCGTCGAACTGATCAGGAGCTCCCCGTTCCTGACCCACCCGGTCTTTAACACCCATCATAGCGAAACTGAAATGATGCGGTACCTGAAAAGTCTTGAGAATAAGGACCTCTCATTAAATACTTCAATGATCCCCCTGGGTTCATGCACAATGAAACTAAATGCAGCCAGCGAATTGATTCCTGTCAGCTGGCCGCGCTTCAGTAAGATACATCCCTTCGCACCTGAATTCCAATGGAAGGGTTATCAGCAAATAATTCTTGAACTGGAATCATGGTTAAGTACCATCACCGGATTTACGGCAACCTCTCTGCAGCCAAACAGTGGTGCTCAGGGAGAATATGCCGGACTATTAGCAATACGTTCTTACCATGCGGCCCATGGTCAGCAACACCGCCAGGTGATGCTGATTCCGATATCCGCCCATGGTACCAATCCGGCAAGCGCGGTGATGGCCGGAATGAAAGTGGTCGTAGTCAAAAGTGATGAGGACGGACATATCGACATTCAGGACCTGAATGAAAAAGCGGTTGCTCACAAATCAGAATTAGCCGGACTGATGGTAACCTATCCTTCCACCCATGGTGTTTTTGAAGAAGGTATAAAAGATATTTGTAAGATCATTCACGACAACGGTGGATTGGTTTATATGGATGGAGCCAATATGAATGCGCAGGTGGGATTAACCAGTCCGGGATATATTGGTGCTGATGTTTGTCATCTGAATCTGCATAAAACATTTGCCATTCCGCATGGCGGCGGAGGTCCCGGGATGGGCCCGATCTGCGTGAATGAAAAACTGAAAGATCATCTTCCTCGACATTGGACCAGCCCGGATACTTCAGGCGCTGGTGCGGTTAGTGCTGCCCGTTATGGGTCTGCCAGCATCCTGCTCATCAGTTACGCATACATCAAGATGCTGGGCACACATGGCATCCGGCAAGCCACCGCTTATGCCATTCTGAATGCAAATTATATGAAGAGCCGGCTTGAATCTTACTATCCGATTTTATATACGGGTCCCAATAACACCTGTGCACATGAATTCATAGTTGATCTGCGTCCATTTAAATCCCAGGCAGGAATAGAAGCGGAAGACGTTGCAAAAAGACTGATGGATTATGGATTCCACGCGCCCACGCTGAGCTTTCCGGTACCCGGCACGATAATGATCGAACCAACTGAAAGTGAAGACAAAGCTGAACTGGACCGGTTTTGTGATGCGATGATTGCTATTTATCAGGAGATTCAGGATATTACCGCGTGCAAAATGGATAAAGTCGATAACCCTTTAAAAAATGCACCGCATACGCAGGAAATCATTACCGCAGATGAATGGAATCACAGTTATGGCCGCGAGAAAGCCGCATTCCCGTTGCCATACACAAGGGCTAATAAATTCTGGCCCTCAATCGGCCGGGTAAATAATACGTTTGGAGACAGACACCTGATTTGCACTTGCGAACCGGTTTCCAGTTATGAAACGGAAGTGGTAGGATGATGGTACCCAACATTTCTTCAAATAAGTGTGAATGTTTAAATGTGATGTTTGCAAATGATCCACTTCCAAACTTCCAGACCTCCAGACTTCCAAACTTG
>Ga0206913_1097_pt1 | contig 19048 bp, 18 predicted proteins | sample Alteio_BWOrgHeat_72_FD_152942 | JGI IMG/M metagenome (GOLD analysis project Ga0206913, IMG submission 152942) | Enriched cells from forest soil in Barre Woods Harvard Forest LTER site, Petersham, Massachusetts, United States -... | ecosystem: Environmental > Terrestrial > Soil > Temperate forest >... | reverse complement strand
GCATCAATTACCTCAGCGGGAGTGGAGGGCCAAGCCGTGGCAATGGAGAGATTCACGGTGCGTTCAGGGAGCTTGGCTTGCGCCATGTATCCGCCGCGGGGAAAAAGCGCCGCGGAAATATCAGTGACGATTGGAGCTTTGATCTGGCCTGCAACTTCTTTGAGTTCGGCAGCAAAGCCGTTGAGATCTGCGTCAGGCTTTTCTGAAGCAATGATCACGCCGCTGCCGGTTGGCTGTTTAAAGCTGGGAGGCGCTTCACGTTTTGCGTTGCCTTGCTCGTTGCCGGCGGGCACTGCTGCAGGACGCATGAGCCGGCCAACATAGATCAGTTCGTCCGGATTCAGTTGATAGAGCACTTTCTGCAGGCCGCGGGCGCCGAGCCATTGCTGCGTTACAAAGGCGACAGTGAGAGTGCCTTTAAGTTTTGTAGTATCGAGCACGTGCAGCACTTCCAGCAGAGCGGCCGCGCCAAAGCGATCACCAATTGCGGGCGAGGCGTATTTTCTTCCTAAATCGAGCTGGTAGAAAGTGCGGTCTATGGCCACGGGGCTGAGAACGTCTGCGCCACCGGCGCGGGCCTGTGCCGCCGAAGTTGCGCCCACGTCAACATACATATTGTCGAGGTCCGCCATGCTGGGCGGATGCTGGCGCTGCGGCTGCAAGTGAATGGAAACGCCGGTCATCGCGCCGGAAATCCATTCCCCTTTGGGCGTCTGTATCTTCATCGGCTGTGCGGCATAGAGTTCATTGAATAGCGGAAGATTGCCGCCCTGGGGAAGACGCTGCAACATGAGGTACCCCTCGGGAGTGATGCCGCTGACGACGAAGCCAGGCTCGTCAATGGGCGCAACCACGAGCCGTTTAGGCTCGCCCGAGCCAACCGTGACGGTGATATTGCCCAAGTTGTCAGTTTTGGCTTCATACTTTTGCGGCATGGCCTTGAGGCGCGCCACAATCTTCTTTCCCACCGATTGCTCGTAGCCGGAAACCGCAGGTGTTTCCACCAGTTCGCGCAGGGCGTCCGCTATAGGACCAGGCGTTTTGGAGTGTTGTTCCTGTACAAGCGCGGAGCTGTTGGACAGAGCAGCAATGAAGAACGTGGCGAGCAGAGTAAGGCGGAATGAAAGAGCGTTCATGGGTCCCCTTCGTTGGATATGAGCAGAAAAGAGTAAATGAAGAGGCGAGGGAAAAGAAAGAGTCAAAAGGGCTGGGCCGGTCTGATTATTCACTGAGGCCCCGAAGCAGCTTGGGGCCTCAATGGCTTATGCGGCGATGGAAGCAGGCGGCGCAAGCACTTTTCTGATCTTCCTGAGCAGATCGTTCTTGGAGAAAGGTTTTTCCAGCAGTACGTCGCCAAGGCTGAGGCCACGGGCTGCTATCTGTTCACTGGCATAGCCGGACATGAAAATGGCTTTCAAGTCTGGCCTGAACGCGCGCAACAGCGGAAGCATTCCAGTCCCGGTCATGGTGGGCATGACCACGTCTGTTAATACAACGTCGATGGGAGTGTCGCCGGTGCGGACAATTTCAATGGCAACTTCAGCCGAGCTTGCGACCTGGACCTGGTAGCCTGCTCTTTCCAGAATGGCGGTTGTGGTCATGCGCACGCCCTCATCGTCTTCCACCAGCAGTATGTGTTCTGAGCCTGCAAGAGATTCGGTATTTATCTCCTGCACAGAAGGCAGCTGTGTGTTGTCCACCACGCGCGGGAAATAGAGCTTAAATGTCGTTCCGTAACCGCTCTCGCTGTATACCCAGATGTATCCTCCGCTTCTGGCGACGATTCCGTAAACAGTGGAGAGTCCCAGTCCGGTGCCTTTGCCAGCCTCTTTGGTAGTGAAGAATGGTTCAAAGACGCGCGCCCGCGTTTGCGGATCCATGCCGCATCCGGTGTCGCTCACTGCAAGCATCACGTAACTTCCGGGAGGAATCGTGGGATGAGTTTCCTGGTAGGTGCGATCCAGCTCTACGTTTGCGGTGCGCAGAGAGATGGTTCCTCCCTGCTGCATGGCGTCGCGCGCATTCACAGCCAGGTTCATCACTATCTGGTCGATCTGTGCTGAATCTGCTTCCACCTTGCCCAGTGTTTTTTCAAGATCGAGATGCAGAATCACGTCTTCGCCGACCATGGGGCGGAGCATTTCCGCAACATTCTCTATTGCGCCATTCAGGTCCAGCATGCTGGGTTGAATGGTCTCCTGGCGGCTGAACGTGAGCAGTTGGCGAATCAACAAGGCGGCACGCCGCGATGCTTGCCGTATACGATCGAGATCTTTTCTGGCCGAAGGATTGGAGTCCAGAGAGTCATCCAGAAGCTCAATCTGGCCCATGATGACGCTAAGAATATTGTTGAAGTCGTGGGCGATTCCCGCAGCCAGGCGTCCCACTGCCTCCATTTTTTGGACCTGGCGGAATTGCTCTTCCAGAGCGCGGTAGTTGGTGATGTCTTCAGCGGCCACCTCAAATACAGGCCCCAGAGATGTATCGTCCTCCACGATGCGCCCACTCAATTTAACGGTGATAGAGCAGCCATCCTCGCGCCGCCACTGGACTTCCGTTCCTCGGAACTGGCGCTGCTTCAAGAGCCCCTGCACCAGGGTGTTCCGCGTGTCGGGATCAACATATAAATCAGCCAGGTTGAAGCCGCTGAGTTCAAAGCCGGGATCATACCCCAGCATTTTGGCAAATGCAGTATTGGCATAAAGCACCTGGCCATCCGTGGTGGCGCGATAAATGCCATAGGGAGAATTTTCCACCAGAGAGCGGTATTTTCTCTCAGAGGATTCCAGCGCCTCGTCTGCTTTCCTTCTCTCGTTGATCTCCTCTTCCAAAGCCTGCTTGGAAGTCAGGAGCGCGCTGGTCCGTTCCTGCACACGCGTCTCAAGCTCCGCTCGCTCACGAGTGAGTTCATGCTGTGCCCGCTTGAGCATGCTTTCATGGCGGTTCAGCGTTCTGGCGTTTCGCCAGATCAGAATGCCAAGAAACAGCACGGTGGCAAGAGCGGCAGCGGCTCCGCCGAATTCTCCGCCAAAAAATCCGCTCATCTCGCCTTTCACCGTCAGCCAGGCCAGCGCGATCGGGATGATCACGGCGGCAGGCAGTAAACGACGGAACGTTTGACTACCGATGCCCGGGCCGGCAATCACCGCAGGTAATCTGCCGGTCTGCGCCAGAGGTATGGCGATTGCGCAAGCCATGAACAGCAGGCAGCTCACCAGTCCCGTTTCACTGTAAGAAACTTCCGGCATCAGGAAGGCGTCCATGGCGCAGACAAAAGCGAGCGAGGCGGCGCAGAAACATAAGGTCCTGGTGAAGGTCCGGAAAAGCATGTTCTTCAATGGCGCAATCAGCAATGCCAGGCCAAGCAGAATAAAAATGCCCGCGGATGTTGCTGACATGATGATGGTGGTTTCACTGGCGGCCGGATGGGCCCACTGCAAAAGCCAGTGCTTAAGGGACGGCCCGGACGGCCCCGCGGTTAAGGTGATGAGGTGTATGAGCGTGGTTCCAGCCCATAGCACAACAGCGAGCGCCCCGGACTGGGCGAAGGTGCGCTTCCAGTGCTCCCGCGGCCATCGCGCCAGAATCCACAGGGAAATACCGAGCAGGATAAAGGCCACGCCGGCATCAGCGGCGGGTATGAACGGTCCACGAGCAAGACCGGCCTCACGGCCCAGGATGCTGGAGACGACAGCCAGCAGCCCTAAAAAGATGGCGCCAGCGCTGGTTCCGTTCACAAACAAAGCTATGTTGTTGTTCGTCCACGTGCCGGATTCATTCGGCATTTTCACAGGAACCCTCGTGATCTTTTTTACAATCCGCGAGAAGCATCTCGCTTTCGCCTGCAGGCCCAGGGAGAGCATGCAATCCGGCAGCAAAAGGCGGCCGGACGATTCTTGCAGTGACGGTCATTACTCAAACGGTCAGTGCTCTTGCCGCAGGGGCGCTATGAGGGAAACAAGAGCTGAGGTCCTAGCAGAGACGGGAACAGATCAGGTCAAGCTTCGCGACAGAGGTTGAAACATGTGTCCGGGAAAACAGGATTGGGGTGGTTGCCGCAAGAGGAGGCAGAGATACTACCTGCGCAATAAGCACGGGTGCGACAAGCAGGCGGCCTTTTTCCAGCCGAACCATGACCCCGGCGGGGTCATCATTTGTATCCGGCGTCAAAAGCACGCCGAAGACGGCAAGCAGCAGCAGGACGATGATCCCGAGCTGAAGATACTGCTTCACAAGGCCCATAATAGCACGCTTATTCGGCGATTGCGCAAGGGGAGAAACAAAGGGTTAAGAGAGAGAAACGCCAATTTCGTTGAAGCCGATGGCGTGAGGAATGAGCCTTTATCTTCTCTTACCCGCCTTTTCGCTACGCTCAGTCTGGGATAAATCCCAGACCTACCGTTCCTCAGCGCGGGGCCGCGCCTCGGAAACGTAGCGGGCTATTATCAGACGTCCCTGCCGGGACTGTAACGTCGAATTCCCAACCCAATAATCCAAGAATTAAGTTTGCGGATATGCGCAGGGCTTTGCGAACTGTGCGAAAACGATACAGAGAGGCATGTCTACGTTGTCAATAGGTGCAAAAATAAATGCTTCGGCGGGATGTTTTGTCAAGATGTACTTATTCTCTATTGATTCGTATTTTTAGGTGCGCTAAAGTGGGCCGTTTCGGTTTAAAAGGGGATTTTTAAGCCGCAAAGGGCCACGTGCAATTTCTTACCACTGATTTACACAGATAAACACTGATTTTAAAGAGCAGAAGAGTGGTTCATCGGCGTTAAAACGCGCAGAAAAGAGCGATGAGATATGGGTTATTGGATTGTAGATGGGCGCAAATTGACAAATGAGGAATATGCGGAGCTGCAGAGACAACAAGAGCTGGAGAAACAGCGGTCGCGGGCAGAAACGCAACGGCTGGCGAAGCAATTGGGCGAGGCCTATGCGGCGTTGAAGGAGCATCTACGGCAGAATCCGGAAGACGACCAGCAGATTACCGACGAACGGATGCTGGACCAGCAGGTTTACCAGAATCTGCGGCACAACCTGGAGCGGGCGAATCATGCTCCGCGGTGAGCGGCGATCAAGGCCGACGGAACAGGCTGTGGCTCACCGAAGATGAAAAACCACATTTATTGTTATGCGCATTCCAAGATGCTGGAAGCGCGAGCGGAGAAGCTGGCGTTGCCCAGGCTGGAGGATGCGAATGCAATCCAGATGGCGGTGATGCTGGTACAACGGGCGCTGATTGATGACGAGATCAGTGAAAAGAAGGCGGGGTTGCTGCTGTATTCGCTGCAGATAGCTGCGGCCAACGTGGATAAGACAACGTTTGGGCAAGCGGCTGATGAAGACCTGGTGACCGACACGGTGATGGAGGACGATGCAATCACCCGTCACGCAGAATTTATGGAAAGACAGAAGAAACTGGCGGAGATCAAGGAAAGAAGAATCTCACCATTGATTGATGGGGACAACGCCGATTTGGGAAATGGGGTTGGCAAGATGCTGCCGCAACCGGCGGATATGGGAAGCGGTGGTGAACTCCGCGCCAATCTGGGATGACTTCTGCCCAGCCACACGAAACCGCGCGCGGTCGGAGCCCGTTTTGCTTAAGTCTGCGCCAATCTGGGATGAACTGGGATGACTGGCTGTGGAGTGTACGCCAACTTGAGATGGGTATAGGAGGGGGAGGGGTATTGAAAGATCGGGTGATCGGGACATCTGGTGATCGGGTGATCGGAGAACCTAGCTCGGAGATAGATCAACGCTGGAGATATAAATAAGAGACACAGCCGAGGGCGGCTGTGCTCCACAGCTTTCTTGGGGCGTGTGCCTGAAAAATAGTTTTTGCAAGCAATTGAAGGCGCTACATCACTGAAGATCCGATCCTGTTTCCTACTCAATCTTCACTACCCTCTCACTGACCTTCGGGAATTTTTCAAACACCGCGGGATCGTGGCCGGGGATGATGAGCCGGGGAGAAGCGGCGAGCTGCTTCATGCGGTCCTGGGCGCGAAGGTTGGAAGCAGCGTCCAGGGTCTGGGCGATGGGCACATGCTTCTCAAGATTTTCATAGAGATACATGTTGTCGCTGGCCAGAATCACGGTGCCTGCTTTGGTATTCACGCCGACGAATTGTGATTGGAACGTATGCTTGCCGCCGATGTAGCAGGTAATCCCGGGAAGAATTTCCTGCGCGTCGCCATTGATGAGCGTGATGCGGCCGGCAAGATTTAGTTTAACTGCGGCCAGCACGTCCTCAGGTTCAATGCCGCCGTGGGTACGTGGCTGTTGCCAGGCTTCTCCGGTGTAATAGGTGTATTCATCTTTTTGCAGCCAGATGCGCGCTTTAGGAAACAGGTCCATGCCGTCGGCGTGGTCCCAGTGCATATGAGTAATGACCACATCAGTGATGTCTGCCGGGGTGAGAGCGGGCTGGCCGGCGGGCGTGATTCCGGATTGAGTGACAGCGTCAGAGGGTTTAATAAAGCCGTCAACCTTAAATTCTTTAAAGAATTGCGAGCGATAAAAGCCAGAGTCCACCAGGATATTGCGGCCATTGCCGCGGATGAGCCAGACCGTCATGGCAATCGATAATTTACGTGCAGGATCGGCCCCGGCGATGAGCGCGTTGACCGGGAAATCCGGGATGGAGGCATAGCGAATGGCAAAAACTTCATAGACCGGTTTGGCGGCCGGCGGGGTGGCCGCGGTTTGCGCGAAAGCAGCAAAAGGCGTTTGCGCAAAAGCGGCAAAAGCCGAGAGATAAATGAGAATTCCAACAAGAAAGTTTGCTATTATCTTGGCGCAGCCCCCTAAGGTCCATTGATTCCGAGTCATCCGTCCCCCGTCTCAGTGATGTGTAAGAAGGAATTAGATTGCATGAATAATCCAGGAATGTCGAGAATCCCTCAAGTCCCGTCTCTGCTGCGCCGCGTAGGCTTTAGTTTTCTATTAGGGTTTTGCTTGTTTTTGTTGGGGGCATTACTGCAGGGTGTATTGAGTCAGCACGGTATTTCTGGCGTGAGCGCCTATATTGACGACCTGGTGATGGGAGCGCTGGCCGGCCTGGTGGTATTTTTCTATGAACAGCGTCGCTCAAAAGACGTAACGCAGAAGCTGGCGGTAATCGCGGCCATGAATCATCACGTGCGTAATGCGTTGCAGACTATCTCTTATGTGCCTTACACGGAGCAGGCCAAGCAGATTTCTCTGATCCAGCAGTCAGTCAATCGAATTCAGTGGGCGCTGCGAGAGGTTTTGCCGGGAGAACAGCCCGGCGACGGTGAGAAAATTCCACCTACTGCCGCGGTTTCCAATGGAAAAGCCGCAAGTTCAGCCGACGGCACGCGTTAAAACGCCTGTACGCTGGTACAATGGAAAAGCCGCAAATTGAGGCGGTATGCGAACGTGAGCCCGGCGCCAGGCAAGCGGGAGTTCGCAGCCGAAATCCTGAGCGAAGTCGAAGGACCTTGCTTAGGATCTGTAATAAGAAGGTTCGGAGAGGTGGCCGAGTGGCTGAAGGCGGCGGTTTGCTAAACCGTTATAGGGGCTAACACCTCTATCGGGGGTTCGAATCCCCCCCTCTCCGCCAGATTTTCTTCATCTCTAATCCTGCACACAGCAATTCTTCTCGTCTATCGGTTGTTGTTTCTGGAATGTTCTGCCTACACCTTCGGTGGCGCCATGCGTAGCAGGATTTCTGTTCCGCGCTCCAGCTTGAAGTTCTTCTTCTTGGTGGTCATTACCGTTGTTGCAGGAGGCTTGTCGAGGACCCAATTCAATTTGAGCCCATCAATTCCGATCGCTCCGCTTGAATCTTCCTGAAGGTTTGATTTGGGATCGGCCTGGCGTTTCTCGATTGCTGTTCGTACTGCTGCTCCTGAACTGGCGACTGAAGCGTCTCCCCCGTCTGCATGGTGTTGCGTCGGTTCCGTGGAACGGTTCATCCCGTAGAACGGGTCATCTGCCAAGTCTCCCGGCGGGGTTGCCACAGCAGCAATGATGCCCATGAGAGGAAACTCTTGTCCGCTCTTGGGCGTTGCCTTGTCAAGCACGATCGAAACCGTATTTCCGTCTTTCACGTCGACAACCGTCGCACTCAGCTTGGTGCCACGCGGCATGAGAGTCTTCCCATTGACCACCAGATCACGCGTAAGATGCAGGGCAATCTTGTCCCCTGCTTTGGCTGTCTTAAAGTCCACAGTTTGGTCCAGACCGCAGAATGCAATGACGGCGTTCTGAGCGCCTGCTGCCACAGTCAAAACGAGTAGCATGAAAGGAACCGCGACGATTCGACGCATAGTTTGCTCCTGAGAGGGGGATCAGTGCGGGAGTGTAGCACTGCTAACCATCGCGCAGCCACAAATTACTACAGGGAATCTATGGATACGCAATAGAAAGCCATAGCTTAGGGACCCATCATTTTTTATATCTATAGCACTCGCTTGCGTCTATATAGCCTGTACGCAGCTGCAGCGGCTGTTGCGATGTCTTAAGCACAGTCAATTTTCAAAGGTATCATTAAAAACTTTTTTAATCTCTAGATGAAATTCGGGAGCCCACCTTTTTTCTGAGTACCTCATCTGACCGAGACAGTCTAGGAAATCGGAAGGGAAGTTTATGTCAAGTCTCGGGAAACTATTCTCTAAAGCCTTAATCATTTGCGGCATTTTTAGCATGAGTCCTGGCTTGTTTGCGCAGGCACAATGCGGGACACAAACGGTAACCATTCCATCACCTGCGGGCACATTCACGCAGGTGACTGATCTTGATGACAAAGGGGGCATTCTCGGCAAGCTTATCTCTAACTCAGGGACTTCCATTACGGGCTTTCTGTTTAGCCAGGGCGTCTTTACACACTTCAGGTTTCCCGGCTCGGGTGAAACTATTCCGCTGGACATCAATAAAAATTCCGTGATCGTGGGTTCATTTGATTTGCCAGCGACAGGCGCCCGAGATCATGCATTCATGGCGCACTCAGGCACATTCAGTGAGATCAAGCTTCCGGGTTTCCCGGACGCGTCTGTCGTTGCCATCGGCATCAATGATCAGGGCGATATCGTGGGGGATTTCTCCCCAACGGCGTTCCACAGGGGTTCCTGCTGCATCAGGGAAAGCTTACGATTATCTCTTTCCCGGGCGCTCGAGGGGGAACGTCTCCTACTAGCATCAATAATGCCGGCGTGATTGTGGGAACTTACAAGATAGATCCGGGTGCCCCTGAAGGGGATCCCCTTGACGACTTTCAGGGCTTTATGTGGAAAGACGGCAATTTCACGACGATCGACGTCCCGGGCGCGCTGGACACGGCGCCGGCAAAGATCAATGATAAAGGCGTGATCGTAGGGACTTACTGGGATTCTGCTCAGGGTGATCATGGTTTCGCTTTTTCCAACGGACAGTTTTTTGACATTGAACTCAAAGGGCCAAATACGCAGATCTTTGCTCTCAACAATTTCAGTAATGTGCTGGGCGTATCTGATGCCGGTACATTTAAGGGATTTTGCTCGGCGGTGTTTTAGACCACAAAGGTGATTGCTCCCATCCGGCCTGGAATTATTGATTCCGGGCCGGACGGCTGTCTGCAGTGAGTGTGTCGCCAACTTTTCTTTTCTGCCAGACTTTTGCTCTTACGAATTTTCGATCTAACGACTTCTCGCTCGTACCAAAAATATTTGACTTCCCCGGCTTTCCTAAATTACAGATTGTGGGTCAGGTTCTCCCATTCGTGCCGCCGAATCTTTAATAGTTATTAAAAGGAACTCAAACGATGATGCGACGCTTCATGACTGCTTTTGCTTTGCTGTGTGCCTGCTTGAATACGAGCTTGAGTTTCGCCCAAACCGCCACGGCTACGCCAGCCCAGGAACCGGCAAAGCCCGCCGCGGTCGCGAAGAACGATTACAGCAACAGCGACAACTGGCTCTGCCGTCCCGGCCGGCAAGATGCCTGCGCCGTTGATCTGAGCACCACCGTTATCTCCGCCAATGGCAAACTAACGCCAGAAACCTGGGCCGCCGATCCGAATGCACCCATCGATTGCTTCTATGTCTATCCCACGGTCTCGACCGATCCTACCGGCAACAGCGATATGATTCCGGGGCCGGAGGAAAAGGGCGTAGTGCGTGTACAGTTCGCTCGCTTCGCTTCCAAATGCCGGGTCTATGCGCCCATCTACCGCCAGGTCACACTCACCGCGCTTCGCGCAGGCATTGCTGGCACGCCCATACCAGTCAATCGCGCGCTGGCTTACAACGACGTGCTGGATGCATGGAACTTCTATCTGGAACATGACAACAAGGGCCGGGGCGTTGTGCTCATCGGGCACTCGCAAGGTTCTATTGTGCTTACGCAGCTCATCAAGAGTGAAATTGACGGGCACCCGGTGCAGTCGCGCGTTATTTCCGCGCTGCTGCTGGGGACCAGCCTGCCTGTTCCCAAAGGCAAAGATGTGGGCGGCGCTTTTCAGCATATGCCGCTTTGCCACGCAGCCACGCAAACCGGATGTGTGATTACTTACGCTTCGTTTCGCGCCACCGCACCTCCTCCAGCCAATAGCCACTTCGGCAAAGTCACGGGAGAGAACATGATTTCCGGTTGTACCAATCCGGCCGCGCTCTCAGGTGGCAGCGGTGAACTGCATGCGTATCTGGGATCGAAAGGCAGCGGAGTTGTGGCCAACGCAGAAGCCGAGCCGAAACCCTGGGTCAAGTCTGCGCAACCAATAACCACTCCATTTGTAAGCCTGCCAGGTTTGTTGACTGCCGAGTGCGTAGCCAATGAGAACGGTTCGTATCTGGCTGTAAGTTTGCATGGCGATCCTGCGGGTCCTCGCGCCAGTGACATCACGGGCGATGTCATGGTCAACGGTCAGGTTCTGGCTGACTGGGGTCTCCATCTGATCGACGTGAGTCTGGCAATGGGCAACCTCATCGACATCGTCGACCAGCAATCCAAAGCTTACATGGCAAATGCGGCGAAGAAGTGAGCTTCGGCCGGACGCCGGTTAAAGATGGGAAGCAGCAGTTATGGCAGCTCTCAGTGGGGCTGCTTTTTTATTCCTTCGTGGAATTGGTCAGCTTCTTAACCGCCTTTTCGAGAGCAATTGCTTCCGAAAGGCTCTGTTTTGGGATGAGCTGGAATAATTGCTCGGGCCGGACTTTGAGGCCTGCCGAGAGTTTAATGACACGGTCAAACTTCATATTCGTCTCTGCGCGTTCCACGCGGCCGATGTAATTCCTGTGGACACCACAAAGCTCCGCGAGTTTCTCCTGCGAGAGGTCGCGGTCTTCACGCAATACACGAAGCTTTCTGCCGAACAAAACCAGGGCGCTGGGCACGCTTAATAGGGTCTTTCGGCATTCCCTTTAAATCTACACCGTACACGGTTACACCGTGTACGGTGTATAATTGGTTTCCTTTTATTGGGACGAATATATCAGACATGCACTACGTAGCCTGTTGGACCGAGGACGACGGCATTCATTTCTGCGACCATGAACACCCGAGCGTCGCGGACGCAATGAATTGCCTCGTCCCGGACGGCGGGAGTTTTATTCGCGCATGGGACTTCGGGATCTTCCGGTCCCTTTCGAATCGGGAGTTCATTGATTTTCTCGAATCGTTAGAGTCGATGCCCTGGAGTTCGCGCAATAAAGCCCAAGGTGGCGTACTCACCGTAACCGCTATACGGTGAACGCCGATTTAAGGAGGCGCCGTGGTGCGGGGAGTGAAGAGGCTCTCCGCGCTTTTGAGTAGCAGCTTATCTGCGGCTATAAAACTTGTGCGAGATTCTCATAGTGATAAGGGCGAGTGCCAACCCGATAAGTATTGCAAAATACTCCAAAGGATACAGGTGGATGTTGCCAACAAAGCCAAATCGAAAAATGAGAATTCCCAGTAAAGCGCTAATACTCGTAAATGCCGGCATCCACGAAGACACGAACCGGAAAATCGCATGATTTTTTTGTAGAGAAGTGTTATACCGCCAAAACACTTCCAGGCGATCAGGGATTTTATTGACACACAAAGGCCGTAGCGTCTTATCGATGTAAATGGCGATTGTATCTTCGGCGTATAAAAGTGACGACCAAAAGATAATTATGATCTGTTCGGGCAAGAGGCTGCCCCAAAGATGTTGCAGGAGAATTACATTTGTTCTTTTATCCCCGCCTGCTGGCCATACGTTAACCATTATGCCGAGAAATGCAAAACCTATAGTCATGACGCCGAACATGAGATTAACGAGGGCGACGGACTTATTCATTAATGCCGTATATTCGGCAATATGGAAACGAGCTATATCGTCGGGTGAGCCGACGCTAGGGCTGAATGGTGCGTTCATTGAAACCTCTGAAATATTTCTATCCCTTTGGCTCGGCCCTGATCGTTTCGGAATTGTACAGAATTAGCTATCCCCTTAAGAACTTATTTTCTTCATATTTTTTGTTCCCTTTTTTCGGGTAACGATGGGTACCTTCACTTCATGCCAGAGTTTCCCATTATGAAAGTCGCCTGAGCACCACACGGCAACTAGCCAGCGAGAACTGACCATCGCAAAGAATGAGAGCCTCTGCTCAAGGCGCAACGTCAGCCAAAATTTGCGAGTGCAATACCACTTTTAACTAAAGACGAGGTTTTGGAAACTCGTGCATGCATCAGCACTCGAAATGCCGGTCCCTTTCCCAAACGCCATCTCTTTAGGAAGCGAGATAGGAAGCGAGGCGCTGGCTCAATGATGGACTTGCCCATATGGGATATGCGCCGCGGCGATTATGACGATAATCGCTCCAGCCCCTATGGAGGAGGACTGCGCAGTGCCATCCTCTCCGCCGTACTTGAATTTAATTATCTGAAAGCGCCAATCGTCTTTCTGTTTCTGATCATGGGACCAGCCCTGCTCGTTGGTATTGTCCCTTCGGTTATATCCACGTTTGGTAATCTCATGTTCCATACGGCAACTCTTGCTGGAACAAGGCTGTTCGTAGCGCTTGGCCTGTTCGCTGTTCTGGCTGCAGCTGCTCTCTGGCTTGGCCGGCCGCTTCTAACCATTGCTTTTGATAATTTTCGTCATCTGCATTATTCCCTCGTCTTTCCCATCTTTGTAGCCGTGCGGGAGATTCTGCGTTCGCTCATCGAAAAGTTTGCCGGCCGGTCAACCACTCCACAACAACTTGCGCGCAGACGACGTATCTGTACGGTGCTTGCGGCGCTTCTCTTCGCTGGTGGCGGTCTTATTCTGGCGCTCACAGTTGAGATCTCAACCGGATTGAAATTGCGGAACGTCGAGCGCATTCAAATGTTGCCGACGATCAAAGCTACGCTGGGCAATGCGGCCGTGATTGTCGGACTATCAACTATCTTTGAGAGCCTGTATTGGCTCTGGCGTGAACTTACGATGACTGGCCCGGTTCTCGATTGGGTGCCTGCCGCTTCGCATGCTGCTTTGTCGACTGTGCGGATAGCGCACTTGTCTGACCTGCATCTGGTGGGCGAGCGCTATGGTTGCCGCATGGAATCCGGCACGCGCGGTCCGCGAGGTAACCAGTCTTTTGCCAATGCATTGCGCAGGCTCAGTGCAATTCATGCACAAACCCCTCTTGACCATATTCTGGTGACCGGCGATGTTACCGATGCTGGCACGCGCGCAGAGTGGGCGGAGTTCATCGATATTCTTCAAACTTACCCTGCGTTGCGCGATCGTTTTTCATTTGTGCCGGGAAACCACGATATAAGCATCGTGGACCGCACCAATCCGGCGCGTCTTGATTTGCCCTGGAGCGCGGGGCAGGCGTTGCGCAAGCTCCGCTTTATTCTGGCCTTGGATGAAGTCCAGGGCAATCGTGCCCGCATTTTTGATCGCGCGTCCGGCACTTTGGGGCCATCCCTCAGCAACTATCTACGCGAAGACAACCGCATGGAGCTGCTGCGTTCGCTCGCGGAGCGCGGCGCGATGCGCGGACGCTGGGAAATAACGAAAGTTTGGGATGCGATCTTCCCGCTGGTTGAACCTCCGCCAAGTGAAGATGGCTGCGGCGTCATTCTTCTTGACTCGAACGCTCCCAGTCACTTTGCGCTTACGAATGCTATCGGTGTGGTGAATCCTTCGCAGATGAAAGTGCTCAAGTCAGTATTGCGAAATTCTCCGCGCAGCGCCTGGATTATTCTGCTTCATCATCAGGTCGTGGAGTATCCGGTGGCGTCGATCAGCAGTTTGCGCGACCGCATCGGTCTTGCTCTGGTCAACGCACCAGACGTTCTGGCAGCGATCGCGCCACATGCCGCACGCGTCATGGTTCTCCACGGACATCGCCACCGGGATTGGACTGGCAACTGTGGCGATGTTCTGCTGTGCTCCGCTCCGTCTGTTTCTCTTGGGTCTGACGATTATCTAGGAAGCTTCCACCTTCATGAACTGGCACGTGGTTCTGACAGCATTCAGCTGACGGCAACGCAGAATGTGAGGGTACAAGACGCAAGCATGATGGAAATGCCGGATGCCGTGGATATAGTCGTACGACACCATGAGCCAGCTGCTTGATGCGATAGCTAGCTCCTGACGCAACGGCGCTGGACGGGAATTAGGAGACGAACACGATGGCAACGCAGCCGATATCTGATATTCACGTTGAAGCTGAGCGGGATGCTTCATGGTTGCCAATGGTGATCATCGCGCTGGCCCAGATTCTGATGGTCTTCAACATCTCTACTTTGCAAGTGTCGATTGAGGGAATTATCTCCAGTTTTAACGCGCCGGCAACCACGGTCGGAACGGCGATCGTTACATACTCGCTGGTTGTTGCCGGGCTCATCATGCTGGGTGCGAAGATGGGCAAAATCTTCGGAGCGCGCCGTGTCTTCCGCGCGATGATCATACTTTTTGGATTGGCTATGGCGCTCATGGCGCTGAGCCCCAATGCGGCGGTGATGATTGCTGCCCAGTCCCTTGCTGGTGTTGCCGCTGCGGCACTAGTTCCCACGCTCGTGGTGTTGATTGCCGAAAACTATCGTGGCCTTCAGCAGGCAACGGCTCTGGGATGGCTGGGCGGCGCGCAAGCCATGGGCATCGTGCTTGGATTTTTAATAGCGGGCATTCTATCCACCCTGGTTGGCTGGCGTTACACCTATGGTTTGCTTGTCATCCTGGCGGCGGTCATTTACAAACTCAGCGACAAACTAAGTCCCGTCAAGAGCCAGTCCAAGGTAAGTATCGATAAAGTCGGTGTAGTGCTGGCGGCATCAGCGGTATTTCTGATTAGTTTTGGCGCCAGCAATCTTACTGCCTGGGGACTGTTGCTGGCCGGATCCGGGGCGCCATTCAGTATCTTGGACATGTCTCCTGCGCCGATCATGATTGTGGTTGGCATTTTCCTTATTCAGGCATTCTTTTTCTGGTCGCGAAAGCGTCGGCAGGCAGGAGAGGCGCCGCTCATCGCGCTCGAGGTTGTGGAAACGCCGCAGGAGCGTTCCGCTCTTTTCTCGATGTTTATTATCGGAGCGCTAGGCTCCGCCATTACCTTTCTGGTTCCTCTTTATATGCAGGTTGTCCAGGGCCGCACCGGCCTGCGTACGGCAGTGGCCGTAATCCCATTTTCGCTCGCGAGCTTTATCGCCGCCGTTCTCATAGTCAATCTTTATGACCATATCAGCCCGCGCCACATCGCGCGTTACGCTTTTCTGATCGTGTCTGCTGGAATGGCGGTGCTGGGAGCAGTTATACGAAATGACTGGGGCACCTTTATGGTGATCGTCGGCATGTTCGTGGCTGGTCTTGGAGAAGGAGCGCTTTTGACGCTCTTATTCAACGTGCTGGTATCGGCATCGCCGAAAGCGCTGGCCGGCGATGTGGGATCGCTTCGCGGGACCACGAACAATCTTGCAGCAGGAGTAGGCACGGCGCTCGCCGGTGCGCTATTGGTGGGCGTGCTGGGCACCAGCGTTCATCGCGAACTTGTGCATAATCCGGTGATCCCAAACGAATTGAAGATGGAGGTCAATCTTGATAGTGTGCCCTTCATCAGCAACAGCCAGTTGCGTGAAACCCTGGAGCGTACGTCGGCCACGCCGGATAAAGTCAGCGAAGCCGTACGCATCAATACTGAAGCGCGCCTGCTGGCATTGAAAGTTTCGTTTTTCACCCTCGCAGGCCTGGCGTTGCTGGCATTCTTCCCCGCCGGAGGGTTACCTGACTATGTTCGCGGAGAAGTGCCAGGGGGCAACGCCGCAACCCCGGAACAAGGTAAGAAACGATCCTTCGGAGCAAAAAATCCCAGAGATTAATGGCGGAGCACTGCAGATTTTTTCCCAACTAACCATGGCTCACTTCTGAGTACACGGTTTGAATGCCGTTCAAGTTGATTTTGGTTGTGTGATTCCAGGGACAACAGTCAGTGAGTGCAGCGTCTCCAATTCCTTGCAGGCCACAAAGGCATAGGAGCAAAAAGCATGAGCACTCTAGTAGCGGTAGTGTTTGGCGATGAGTCGACTGCGTTTGAAATGCGGGCGGCGCTGGCAAAAATGCAAAAGCAATATCTGCTTGAAATGGATGATGCTGTCGTCGTAACCAGAGACGAGAACGGTAAAACCAAATTACACCAGGCCGTGAGCCTCACGGGCGCAGGCGCAGTCAGTGGCGGCTTTTGGGGCATGCTGATCGGTTTGCTTTTTCTAAACCCATTCCTTGGTTTCGCCATTGGCGCAGGAGCGGGTGCCTTGTCCGGTAAGTTCCGCGACCTTGGTCTGGATGACAAGATGATGAAGGGCGTTGGAGAATCGCTCACGCCCGGCACGTCCGCGCTGTTCGTTCTGCTGCGCAAGGTCACAGCTGACAAAGTGCTCGACGGCCTGAAAGCATTCGCCGGCAAAGGAAAAGTGTTCCAGTCTTCGCTCAACAAAGATGACGAAAAAGCACTGCGCGAAGTACTTGAGACGCCTTCCAAGTCGGCTGCCTAAGCTAGAGTATCGCCCTTGGCGCAGATCCGGCGTGGTTCCTTGTTTCTTATTTAAGGAGCAGGCATTCACGCCGGTCCTCCGCCCGGGGGCGAAAATGAAGAATTGGCGCATTTGATGAAGCCATGGAAACCAATACTCGTCGGTAGCTCTAAACCAGAAGAAAGACCAGAAGGACGGTCTTTGTCCCTGCAGCAAAATGTTGCCAAAGCCATTGGAACCCCTCCTCGATCAGGGCAGGATCGCTGGCTTTCCTTGATCGTTCTCTTATTGCTGATAGCCGGTGCGTTCTACATTGCGTATCTCATCTTCAGTCCTTTTCTCACGGCAATATTCCTGGCCTTTGTTTTGTCTATCGCCTTTGCGCCGCTGCACCATTGGATTGCAAAACGAATTCGCGGCGCGAATACTGCAGCGCTTGCGACCACCGTTGTTGTCATGCTGTTCATTCTGGTGCCGTTTATTCTCGTCAGCCTCAGGCTGGCCTCTGAAGCTGCTAGCTTCTACAGCGCCACGGCGCAGCAGTGGAGATCAGGTACTGCCTGGTATAGCAGCGTGAGCGGATTGTCGGGAGCACTGGAGAAAGTGGCAGATCATATAGGGGTTCCAGTTCAGCAATTAAAGTCTGTCGTAACAAGCCGTACACAAAACTTCGGCGCGTGGCTTCTGGGGATGGCCACATGGGCGGCGCGAGGCGCGCTGCAACAGATGGTCACTGCGGCCCTGGTCTTTCTGGTTCTGTTTTTTCTTTTGCGTGATCGTGCAGAGTTTCGGCGTGGCGTATTCAGCCTGCTGCCGCTCCCTCCGCGGCGCCTGCTGGAACTGGCTGCCATCGTCCACGAGTCCATCGTCGCCAATATTTACGGAATGTTCGCGGTCGGCTTGGTACAGGGAATTCTGACAGCCATCGGTTTTTGGATGACCGGTTTGCGTGCTCCGCTGTTGTGGGGAGTGATGGCGATGGTGTTCTCTTTTGTGCCGCTGGTCGGCCCTTCCCTGGTTTGGTTTCCAGGCACAGCCGTGCTGGCGATGCAGGGAGATATCGGTAAAGCGACGCTGCTTTTCCTTTGGGGCGCCGTCGTGGTCTCGGCCGCCGATTATATTATCCGGCCCAAAGTTGCGAGTGGTGGACGTGTCAACGCAAACAGGCTGCTGGTATTACTTTCATTCTTGGGAGGAGTAAAAGCCTTCGGCGTTATCGGAATTTTTGTGGGACCCGTGATGCTGGCCCTTATCATCGCTCTCTTACGTATTCTCCGTGAGGAATACGCTGCCCGGCAGGAAGCCACGAAATTAGCAGCCTGAATTGGTAGTCTTTGATTCGGCGCCTATCCCTGATGAAATAAAGTTAAAGCTATGGTTGTGATTCGCAGCCACGCCGGGCAGTGTGGGTTCACATTTTTGATTCAACAGAAGTGAATGGGCTAGGCCGATCTCCTGATCCCATGTTCGCCCCGTCCGAAGTGAAAAAGCCTGGAGCCGCGTCTTTGTAAATGCTGGGCATGTTCCAGAATGTTCTCTGTGCGGTCGAGCAGGTTCTCCGTATGCCGAGCGATCCGTTTTACGGTCTTGCGATAGTTGCGGCTAATGGCATGGCGGGCATCTTCGCCGCTGCTGGGCGCAAGCAGCAAGGCTGCACCTGCGCCGATTCCAATGCCGGCAATCAGAAGGGCAAAGTCTCGCCCCCTTCTCCCGTCTTCATATTCATATCCAGCTAATTTGTCTTCGAGTTCGTGCCGTTCATTTCTCCGCATGACTTCTCCTAATGTTTATTTTTTCTATTCTCATCAACGACTCTGGCCGGTCCTCCTTTGCTGTAAGGCCTTTTTTGGGCCGCTATAAGTTAGAACCTTCACAGATTGTGAGCGTTGTCCCAGAAAGCAGGGCACCGGGAAGATGCATCTGCTCAGGCCTTGAAAAATCAGGGTTTTTGAAAACTAAAGCTTTATGCTGCATCTCTTTGTCGCTGCGGGCTCTTTGGCGCAAGATTTACGTTAATCTCAGCGCCAAGCAGAATGGCAGCCGCGCCCCAATACAACCAGACCACCAGCGCGACGGGTGCCGCAAGGATTCCATAGATTCCGGTCAACTTCGATTC
>Ga0206913_1095_pt1 | contig 19181 bp, 15 predicted proteins | sample Alteio_BWOrgHeat_72_FD_152942 | JGI IMG/M metagenome (GOLD analysis project Ga0206913, IMG submission 152942) | Enriched cells from forest soil in Barre Woods Harvard Forest LTER site, Petersham, Massachusetts, United States -... | ecosystem: Environmental > Terrestrial > Soil > Temperate forest >... | reverse complement strand
GTGGCGGCCAAGCTAAATCGACGGCAAAGGCGGCAGCCGCGCGCAAGAATGGAAAGCTCGGCGGGAGGCCAAAAGTCACGAATGCTCAGATTGATGATTTTGCGGAAAAGATTCTCGTCGCGTGGCGGGAATTGTCAAAGTAATCGCCGTCTTGGACGTTCAGTGGAATCTGAGCCGGCAAAAAGTTCTGTAACACAGCAAGGAAACAATGGACGCAGCTTATTGCTGCGTGAGGAAAAATCATGGACATACGCTGCACAAGTACTGGAAAAGTTTTTTATCAAGTGGATTCGCAGATCGCTTCGTTACTGATCGAAGCTTTGCCTTCCGTTTTTGAATCCGTCGAAAAAGTACTGCCACCCACAAGAAAACCCGGCTCATTGCAATTTAACTTTGAGCGTTCGCTATCGCAAAATGAACCCATCGTGCGGTACCAGTGTGCGGCATGCGCGCAGGGTGGGGTTCTTTTCAATAGTGGAATTACCGCACAATCTGCCGAGAAAACCGCGCGTGAGTTTTTCTTTTGGCATTGTGGCAAAAAAGAAATCATGCCAGAGCAGTTCGTCAACCAGTTCGTACAAGCGTTTGAATAAGGGAGAATTTTTGTGGAAAAAAGTATTTCAATTCGTGGCGAATTGCGCGCCTCATCGCAAGGCGAAAAATTTCAGATTACCGGCTATGCCGCGTTGTTCAATTCACCTTCAAAAAACCTTGGCGGCTTCGTTGAAACCGTCGCACCCGGAGCGTTTGATCGCGCATTGCGCGAAAAGCAGGTTGTCCGATGCACATTCAACCATTCGCTGGATGCGGTGCTTGCACGCAGCGACAACGGCACTCTTGCGCTGGCAACGGACAAAAAGGGGCTGCGGTTCACGGCACAGCTAAACAAGAATATCCAACAGCACAAGGACATTTTTGAGGCGTGCAAGGCCGGACTTTACAACGAATGCAGTTTTGCATTTATCGTCGCACCTGATGGCCAGAAATGGTCGCCGGACGGTTCTCAGCGGACGCTATTAGATGTTGATTTGGCGGATGTCTCCCTTGTCGCCACACCTGCATACGAAGGCACCTCGGCTTCCGTGCGCAGTGCAGTTGATGCCAATGTAAACGACCTCCGTGCACGCGTGCTTGCGATGCCCAGCGATTGGGCGCGACAGGAACGTGCAAATCAAATTGGCCTTGCTATCGCGGCTGAAAAACGTGCGGCTGCTGAACCGGACGAGGATGAGGACGATTCCGAAGATGAAGAAATGGACTCTCTGCGGAGCGCGCTGGCCAACCATTTTGGAAAGGCCAGCCACGGTCATACGCCGAAGTATTGGCCTGTCGAGTTGAAAAATGATTCGGTCGTTGCATCGGATATGGATGCTTACGATCCAAAGTACGTTTCTATTCCATGCGAGCGCGATGATGAAGGCAATTTTTCGTTTGGCGATCCGGACGATGATCTTGACTACGAGCCAACGGGGCGGGCGATTCATTCTGCGTATGTAGTGCGCGGAGCAAAATCGGACGCAGAATTAAAGACGAGAATGCGCGCAGCCGCAGGAATTGGGTCGAGGTTCTAATGCCGATAATGATTTTGACGCCTGCCGAAGAGGCAGCAGCCGCAAAGGCTGAATTGGAACATGTAATCACTGCGGAAAGCACTGATGCACAACTGAATGCAAAAGCAAAGCGTTGCGCCTATTCAACCGGCACAGGCATTTGGGTGCTCTATCAAATCTTCGCGCTGCAACGCGAAATTGCCGTACTGAAAACAAAATTTGCGCCGCCGCACTTGCAGAACGTAGAGCATCGCGGCTGATCGAGATGTGGGCAGCCGGACTAATCAACCGGCATCGGCAGGGCTGGGCCGAATAGTGCAGCAGGCAGCCAACGCGTTCTAGCGTCTCTTCACCTGCTGCATTTTTCTTGCTCTAACATAGTTTTGCCATGATGAAATCTTATGTCACCTGCGCCAGCCAACATCGACGAAACCAGCACTTTGAAAGTGCTCCGTACTCACAAGAGAAAATTGAGCGATGAAACCATCCGCCGTCACGTGGAGATACTTGAACGCGTTACGAAAGATAACAATGGTCGAATACCAAAATTCCGATGGCTCCGCGATAACGGATATTTTTCAAGCTATCAGGTCATGCTCGATTATCCGGCGGCTTTTGCTCATCTACAGCGAGACTTTTTTAAAACATTTGAAACGTACCAAAACCACAACAGCGCATTTGTATTGCCACCCGGACACTTCCGTAAGTTGTCTGAGTACGACGTGCAAGGCGCGCATTTCAATCCAACCGAACTGGCTCTTGATGCCGGTTTATCTGAGCACGAATTCGTAGCCATTGGTCGGGCGCTTGCAACGGTTGGCCAGTCTTCGTACTGGTGGATTGGCGATTTCATCCGATACGGATTCAGTACGTACGGGAAAAAGGTGACTTACGATCTGGCGCAACAGGCAACCGGTTATCCGCGCGGCAGGCTTTACAGCTGTGCCAAAGTTGCAAAGCGATTTTGCCCGACACGCCGTGTTGCAGCATTAACGATCTATCACCATCAGGTTTTATGTTGGCTTGCGCCTGAACAGGCAGATGAACTATTGGCTGAGGCTGTTGAATATGGCCTGACAGCAAGGCAGCTTTTGACGCTAGCCCGGGAGAGACACGGAAAAAAAGAGGCACGGTACAAGCGACAGAAAGTATCTGTACGTCTTTGGACTGAAACCTATGACAAGTTGTTGGATCGCGCAGGTGGAAAGCCGATTAGCGACTTTATCGTGCAGATCGTCGAAGAATATTTGTTAGGCAAGCCGGTAGAGCGGTATGCGAATGGAAAAAAGACACACGAATGGCGGGAGGCAGTAGCAAACGCATGAATTTATGGCAGCAAGCGCGAATTGAAAGTTTGAACGACATGATTGGCAACACCGATGCTTTGGCAGCATTACGGGCAATCGAGAGCGGATTTGTTCTCATCTGTGGCCCCATGGGCTGCGGTAAAACGAGTGTGGCGTTGGCGTGGGCCAAACTACGTTCGGGACAACACCTTGAGGAAAGCCAAACCAAGTGCGCGCCTGGGAAATTCTACGTCCAGCACGTTCACGCCAGCCTTTTTGAAATGGATGAAGCAACGCAGCGCAAAGTATTTTTCTACTGGAACACTCCGACATTGTTGCTGGTAGATGAGGCGCATGAGCTGACTTTGAAACGCCAGCAATCAAAATTGAAAACCATTCCCAACCGGCCTGATCTAACTATCGCTTTGATTACCAGTGAACCTGAGCAGATCGAGGCGTCAATCAGAGATCGGTGCGCAAAGATCAGGCTTGGGCCACTTTCAGCACGCGAAATAAAACCGCTGGTCGAACGTGGCTGCCAGATGCGGGGCATTCCGTATTCGCCGGATATCTTGCAAGCCATCAACCGTGCGGGTGTTTCTAGGCCGCGAGCAATTTTTAATGTGGTTGATTCTATTTCGCGTGGCGTTCCGATAGAGCAAGCCGTGGTCGGACAATAATATTTGCATTAAATGAGTGAGGCCTTGCTTGGAAGCATCAATCCCGAGTAAACTCTTCAAATTCAGTATCTTGCAAATTATAAATGGCTAAATCACCGTCAACCTGCGTAAAAACCAGCAATCCCTCGTTTTTAAGTCTGTTCAGCGGATGCGGTGGTCTCGACCTGGGATTTGTAAATTCTGGGTTTGTTTGTCAAGGCGCATTCGACACGGATGCAGGCGCTTTGGCCGTTCACAGTGCAAACATTCCTGGGCAAACCTTTGAATGGGATTTATCAGCGGGTAGGTTACCGAACGGGATTCCTAAGGTTGACGTAATCTTATCCGGGTCTCCGTGCCAGGGATTCTCCACAATTGGTAAGCGTAGGCTGGATGATCTGCGCAACGAATTATTGATTGCCACAGCTAAAATTGTAGTGGAAGTTGGCCCACGTGCCGTGGTTGTAGAGAATGTCCCGGGCGTCGCATTCGGCTCTCACCGCAAATATTGGACGCAGCTTATCGAGATACTGCAAAGGGCTGGATATGCGTGCAAGACATTACAACTTACGGCAGGAGACTTTGGGGTTGCTCAGATGCGTCGACGTTTGTTTCTCATTGCTGTGGTATCGGGTCTTTCACCAGAGTTAAAACCCAAACCAAGCCAGCGGCGAACCTTAAAGGACGTTCTCTCCGATCTCACATATCAAACAAGCACGATTCCAAACCACGAACCCGAATTATTAACAGACGGTACGGAGCATTACAGAATTGCGAAACGTATTAAGCAGGGGCAGAAGCTTTGCAATGTCCGCGTCAGCGAACGGGCGGTTCATACCTGGGATATCCCCGAAGTCTTCGGTGAGACAACACCAGCAGAGCAAAAAGTTTTGAATGCAGTTCTCAGACTCCGACGACGTGAGCGTTTGCGCAGGTTTGGAGATGCCGACCCGGTATTGCGCAGCAGCGTTGAACGGGTGGTCGGATTTGCGACTAGGGACGTGATCGAAAAGTTAACTCTTAAGGGCTATATCCGCAAGGTGGGGGCAAGGGTCGATCTGCGGCACACTTTTAATGGAAAGTACCGACGGCTGGATTGGAATGGTTTATCATTGACAGTTGACACCAGCTTTGGGAATCCAAAAAACTTTCTACATCCTAAGTTGCAACGTGGCTTTACTGTTCGGGAGGCAGCCAGAATCCAGGGATTCCCAGATACCTTCAAGTTCACTGGAGCAGTAAGCGATCAATTCAAGTTCGTCGGTAACGCCGTGCCACCACCAATGGCTCAAGCAATAGCTGCCGAGGTATCGGTACTTCTACAACAATGAATGCATTGAAAGACAAAATGCAGCGCTGGATATTGTCGCTGCCCCATGGCCCGGCCTTCCAGACAGTAACCCAACACGTGGAGCATCTCGCAGAACAGTTATATTGCCACTATGAGCCGACGAAGGGCGCCTCGGCGGAGTTTTGGCAACGCTTTGAGGATTGGCTTGAAAATGGTACCGATGAGGCAATGCAACAAACGTTGTTTCGACTCTTGCCATCATTGTTCTTCATAGGCCCGAGCGAACTGGATAATCTCTATCGTGTCGCATTTAATTCCAACATTAGTTCTTGGCTGATCGACCAACTGTCGGTGCCACTGGACGATCCGAATATGTTTGGTAAGGTCAATGAAAGCCTCAAGCATACGTGGTTCTGTCCATTGACTGATAGCATGCGCATCAATGCGTTTTATCATCTGAATCACATTTCCGGTCGAGATCACAGGCCCGACTGGCTTTCCTTGGCGCTGTTGGCTGAGCCAACAAAGCTGGAAGCATTTTTGAAGGACTACAAGATTGAGCGCATAGTACTCTTGGAAGACTTTGTTGGGAGCGGGAGCCAAATTGAGCCGGCTGTGACTTTTGCTGGATCGCTCTCGTCAAATCTCCCCACGCTTATTGTTCCACTCGTGATTTGTCCAACAGGCGTCGATGCTGCAAAAGTTTGGGAGTCGTCATTTCCTAATATCCAAGTGCGTCCCGTTCTCAAGTTGCGAAATAGCGACTTTTTGACGCGGGTGCCACAGACGGATGAGCCGCCGGATCATTGCGACTTCAGGCAATTAGCGATAGACTCCTTTCCAAAGTTACTCGGTGGGAGTACGCTGGCAGAAGCCAAAATTTATGGCCCGTTTGGATTCGACGATACCGGTGGTCTTGTCGTCCTTGCGACTAACTGCCCGGACAATACATTGCCCCTTGTGCACCATGGATCTCCCACTTGGAAGCCATTATTCCCACGGGCTTCAAGGATTTAAAGATGGACAACCGAACAAACCCATTTAATGAGCTTTACGTTTCAGAGACTGTAGGCTCATCGGCTTTCGTCCAGATTTTCAGTCCTTCAATACTCAGAAACGCTTCCGCCCTTTTCCTGCCTGGAAACGTAGTCCTTAAAGGGATGCAGGGTTCTGGCAAGAGCATGCTGCTCAGCTTGCTCAAGCCGGAAGTGCGACTTGCCTATGCAGAATCGGATACGCCTTTTCCAGTAACAGGAAAACAAGCCCGGTTCATCGGGGCAGGTATCAATCTGACACGCAGCGGAGCCATTGATTTCGGTCAGCGAACTCTTGATCCCGAACGATCAGAAACGGAGATTTTGCCCGTTTACTTCGGTGATTTCCTGAACTACTGGATTGTTTTCGATATTCTAAGCACGTTGGAGCTCTTTCGAGACGGGGCTCACGGTGTCCTTGCCAAAGAGCTGCAACTGCGGGCTGATCCCGAAAGGCTGAACGCGTTTGTGGGAACTTTAAAAAACTCGCGCTGTTGGTTCGGGTACTTGGATGACGTCACAACATATGAGGGCTTTCGCCAAAAGCTTACAGATCGTATAAATCATTACTTGGAGTTTCTAAACTTTAATTCAGATCACCTGCCCGACAGCATTAGAACCACAAAAACCACTGTTGGTGAGCCTATCGCGCAGACTGCCACTGCTTTAGTCAGTTCCGGTGTTCTGCCGGAAGATGTACATCTTTTCGTGCGCATCGATCAGTACGAGGAACTGATTCGGCTAGAAGGGCGGCGCAAGGAATACGGCTCTCTTTTCAGAGAGGTTGTGAACAAAGCGCTCAGCTTGAGAAATCCAAACGTTTCTTACCGCATTGGTACGCGAGGATATGCTTGGGACGAGCATCCGCGTGTATATGGTACCGTTGGCAACTTGGAACGAGATCGCAATTTTAAGCTTATTGATCTCGACGAAATGCTGCGTCGTCGAGAGAACCCAAAAACTTGGATTTTTCCAGAATTCGCCGAAGACGTCTTTTGCAAGAGACTGCTTTTCGCCAAGTACCAAGACGTACCGAAATCCGCAGCTGTCGAAAAGGTTTTTGGGCTCGGGCCTACTCCGGAAGATCGTGCTCGCCGGTATTGTGGGAAAGCATCGTCGCGAGCTGTAAAGCTCGAAGAGAATTGGCCTCCAGCTTGGGGCACCTACCTTCTTCATATTGCCGAAGAAGATCCACTGTCAGCAAGGTTAGGGGAAGCATGGGCTAGGCAGAAGGGCAAAGGCAAGATTGTTACACAGCAGCCCGATGGCGTGCCCGTTTGGAATGAATATAAGAATCGATATTGGCGGAAAGAACGGACGCAAGCGGCCTTAATGCAAATTGCAGGTCGTTGTCGACAAAGAATGATCTGGGCAGGAGCAGACGATATTTTAGGATTGAGTGGTGGCAACATCCTTGTCTTCGTAAGTTTGTGCCAGCATATTTGGTCAGCTTGGCTGCGGACTATACGTGGCGTAGATGTGGAATATGACAATTCGATTCCTGCGCTCGATGACACGGTTCAAGCGGTTGGGGTACACGAAGCGAGTACTCATTGGTATAACAAACTTGCAGAAGAGAGCGGCGGAACCACGAGGCAGCGATTCGTGATGCTCGTTGCGACAGACCTTGAGAAAAGGCTGTATAACGATGATGCGCTTTCTTATCCTGGAGCTAACGGTTTTTCCGTTACGTTGGATGAACTTGAAAGTTATCCCCATCTCCGTGATTTCTTAAATGAGTGCGTTGACTACGGCGCGCTGGTTGACGCTCCACACACCACAAAAGAAACAAACCGTCGTCCACGCCGTAAGTGGTATCTGAACCCTGTTCTATCACCTTATTTTCGGCTGCCGCATGTTCGCACAAAAGAGCCTGCTTATCGCCCGATCAAAGACCTACTAGCATGGTTTGATGCCGCACAACGCCTGGGCCCCCAACCTGCAACCGAGCCTAAAAAAACAGTGCAAGATCAACCTAATCTGTTTCAAGAGGAGAGTTCGTGAAGGCCGGTACGGGTGCATCGCGCCCCTGGGGGGCCAGTAAGTTGGGTTATTGGAAAGCTGCCGAGCAGGAAGTGGTCATTTCTGGGCTGCCTGGGCCCGGAAGAGCGTAGCCTCGGGCTATGGGAATATGTACGATCTTCTGCAAAGACAGATAAGAGTCTTCTCGTAAGGATTCGGCCAGGTTCCCCGAGGTACTCAGCAGAGTTTGGGGATCGAATCAAACTTCGACTGGACAAGTTGCAGCAGATTGGAGGGCCGAGCGAAGGAATTATTGAGATCGATTTATTTGCCACCGACGCAGAGATCATTAATGTAGTCGACCAATTCGCCTCCGTATGCGGGCCTCATGTAATGGTTGATTTTTCATGTTTCCCGAAGCGATTTTTCTTTCCGTTTGTAAAGCGACTTCTTTCACAAACGAAAATTGAGACATTGATCGCGACGTACACCGTTCCTGATCATTATTTTTCCGGTCTTTTAGCAGAGGATCACCAAGTTTTCGCGCACCTACCTTTATTTGGGCCAGCGCAGTTTCCCGAGAAAAAGGTTGAAATGGTGGTTGTGACCGCAGGATTTATGAAGCTGGGATTGGCGGAATTGCTGGAGCCTTATAAGACTGGTGTCAAGATTCGGACGATACTGCCATTTCCTCCAGGCCTGCCCGCTTACCACAGGAATTGGGAATTCATTCGAGAAATGCAGAATTTACCTGGGCTGTTGCCGCCCATCCGAATTGACGCGTTCGATTGCGCCGACGCTTTTGATCACTTGGTGCAACTCACAGCCTATGGAGCCAAGAACGCTATTTTCGCACCATTCGGACCTAAGCCCTTGTCTTTGGCCATTTGTTTGTTTGCAACTTTGGCCAAGCAAGCCGTTTTCTACACCCAGCCGACGGTCTACAACCCAGACTACTCAACAGGGATCAAAAAATGGGACGGCGAAATTGGGGCTCATGCTTATGTTCTGCGTATCAATGGAAACAATATGTACGCGATAAAGTAACTGTAGTTTGTAGCTATCAGTTCCCCCCGCAATACGAAGATGTTTCGCAGCAAAAGAGAACCGAGCCTCGGGGGCTCGGCTGGTTGTAAGATTGTTGGCGGTGTCAACAGAAATGAATCTGGCCATCATCCAGCCATGTAACCTCTCCATCCTCAACCAGAATGAACAGCAGCGCCAGTCCAACCTCGCTGGTGCCATTTACCGGCACGGTGCCATCGAAGCAGCGGCCAAGCGATGACAAGATCGCGTGAAAATTGCGCCGGTTGGTGTGGAAGCGCAGCGGCGATGTGCCGCCGATAAGATCGGACAGACGTGGTGCGTTAGAATCGTTTTCAGCTTGCATACGGGTAACCTCCGTGTGTTGGTTAGGGCTGCGCCGTTGCTAGTAACAACGTCGCGGCCTGTTTGTTGATTAGGCGGCCTTGGCTGCCTTTTTATTTGCGGCTTTCTTGGCTGGTGTGCGTTTGTAGATTCCTGCCTGCTCAAGCACGCGGCGCGTTCTGTTCTGGCCGCAGTTCGCCGGAAATCCGAGCGCCAGCGCGATCTGTGAAACCGGCTTGCCGGATTTGTAGAGCGCGATGATCTTGGAAACATCCATCTTCACGCGCTTGAACTTTGTGCTTTTGCCTACCGTGATTTGCTTGGCTTGCTTTTTCATTTTCATCCTCCGGCCATATCGGCCACGAGATGACTCTGAGGTTGAGGCGGAGAAAATGTCGAGAGGAATCTTCCGAGGCGAAATAAAGACGGGGTACAATGGATTCAGAAAAATGAACTTTGGATCGGAAAGGCAAAAAGACCAATGAGACGGAAGAGAGTAACCTTCAAGGCGGAAAAAACGGTTAAGAAGCCAACTGAGGTTTCATTCACAACAAGTAGCGGAGACGAAGTAGATTTCAAAGCCAAAAAGCCAGTTAAGAAAAAGGTAAAGGTTAGCTTTCTGGCAAAGCCATAGGCAGTTTTTATGAGAAGTGTGTTCGCACATAAGAAATGCAAGGCATGTGGAAAAAAGGCATCGTTACCTAAAAGCATGTGTAGCTGTGGCGGTGAGCTTAGAGAAATTGAAGGTTCGCTTTCGCGTTCCAAGCACACGCGGCTTAAAAAACGCGGCGGCAAAAGTGATACCAAGTGATACGGTTTTTCACGGAAAGCGGCACGCCAGCGGAAAAATTAAGATACGCGGGATACAGCAGAAAATGACGCCAAGGCTGCATAAATAGCGGCTTTAGGCGTTGAACCCCTGATTTCACGCGGCCCGGCGCAATATGGCTTTATCGAATCCCACTCTCTCCGCCATTCAGTCTGCAAATCAGAGAACATTCTCTGATTTGTTGCGAATCATCCGTGGCGGCTGAAACAAGGGTTTACGAGTGTAAACGCCTGTTAACAACAGTTTACTTCCGGATCGGCCGTCATCCGACAAGAATCCGTCCGTTTGGTCATCAGCACTACCACTGTTATCGACAGGGACAAATCACTCGCCAGCACGAACACTAATCAAGAGCTTTTAAGGCGTTGATTCCAAGCCGCTCCGTCAACTGGGCCCGGTAAAGACTGTCCGGCAAAACTCGATGATTGGGCGATTCAATGAATCCTTGCGGTAAGTCGGGACCCAGATCGCGGGGGTGTACACCGGCGATTTTCATCGGTGCTGTCAACTGCTTCCCGGATGTCCCAATCGACCAGTTCGCCGCGCCGGGTGGGTTCTGAATGATGAGGGTGGCTGCGGAGCTATTCCAGACCACACCCCAGCCCATTGTCCACCCGTGGCCTGAGCCCATTTCTCCACGATTCATCAGGTCGATTCCCCCTTGCGCCACCTGCGTGTTATCCACGAGAAAACCCGTGGCCCAGCGCTGATGAGGTTGTATGTGCCCATTGCCGAGAAATTTAGAGTCCATGACAACGTTAGGACCCTGGTTGCGCGGCCCCGTGATTACGTAGAACAGATCGTCTCCAATGGAACCACAACGCTCCATCAGAAGCTGCGTCCCGCGAAGGGCAAAATCAGCCGGTTTCGCGGAACTGGTGATCGTGGTAGTGTGCCTGAAGAAAACTTCCTGGAAAGTCATTCGTGCGGTGTCTGCAGCCGCATCAATGCCTTCGGTGGTGTCGTCTACCATTACGTCGCGAATCCAGGCGTCGCGAATACCGCTGAAACTCACCGCTCGGAACAGCGAGTCCGTAAACGCAACACTACGCGCTGGCGCCGCAATGTGCAGCGACTCGATCCCGTCCTGCTCGATGCGACCCGTAATTGTAACTTTTGTCACGTCGGCGCCTTCGGCCGGCAAGAAGCTGCGGTCGTAAGAGTCCGTGAGTGGAACATCGAGACGCAGTTCGTTGTCGTGACGAGCCGCTACCATGCGAAGGGTGGAGATTGAATTCCCCACCCAGGTCTCAACCTCGCCGTCGCGAACCATTTTATCCATGCCCATATGGTGCAGCCATTGCGGGGTTGTGTAGCGCGTGACGCGGATGGTGTCTCCAACCGCGATCGATGAAGCGTCATCCAATGTGATGGATTGCGCACCAGATGGCACATAGAGCTCGGCAATGTGCGCAACAGGACCGAAAGTTTTAATTTTTTCGCTACCCGAAATTGCGATCGCGATATGAGGTTCGCCCGTTAACTTGAGTGTGGTCCCTCCATTGACGGCACCGCTTCCGCGCAGAACGACTCCGGACGCAGTAATGTGCAGAGTTGCACTACAGCTAAACGTTCCAGGCGCCAGCAGAACGGCGCCCCGAAAGCCATCTTGGAGCGGCATTGAAGAAACCTCATCAATGGCATGTTGAATAGCAGCCGTGTCGTCAGCGCCCGAGGGCTTCACGGTCAGCACAGCGGAGACATGTGGCAGTGGCACACCGCCGCCCATATATCCTGCGTGGGAAAAATCAACAATGCGATCTCCCTTCGCCAGGCTCTGGTAGACCAAGTGGCCTGAGCCGTCCAATGATACCCAGTGGTTTTTGTGGGCGGCTAATGCCGCTCCAGCCCACAATAGTACAAAGATTGCCGTCGCCGAAAGGACAAGGAGCCACACTAGTTTCATGTGAGACATTTTACTCAGAACACGCAATTGTCGATAAATCGCCATGGTACTCATTGACCAGGCGAACTGCAGGCAACAAGCTCTGGCCCTTCAACAACCCCATCTCGCGGGCATGGAACGGACTTCTGGGAAGTGTCAACGCCGGTTCCGGGTGCATCGCCGGCAAACCGGAAATAATACGATTGTTGACGAAACATCGCCATTTCCTGCACAGGGCGGTTTTGTCCATTCCAGGCAGAGCATGGAGGAGCTCAGAGACTTCCATTTTTCGGATTACATCCTTATATATAGCGCGCAATACATTGACACTCTGTCTTGGGCAGACAGCCAAGGCTGTTCTTTCGTTTACTTTTCACGTTAGGCCGGCAAGTATTGACCATTGCCGGCAAAGCTCGAAGGCATTCGACACAGAATTTGGTTGACGCTGAAATGGAAAGAGGGCAGTCTTCGCGACAGCCCTCTCCGGCCGGTGCCCGCTCGGAAAGGTTCGGCAAACTTCAGCACTCTCCGGCACACTGCTCGCGGGCCTGGAAGCGTCTGTGCGCTATTGGCAATTCACGAATGAGCTGCAGGCACTTGGCCAGTGTCTAGATGGCCATTTACAAAGCTACAAAGAGGGCCTTGAAGACATGCCACTTCGGTGTTGAACATCAGCGAGGCCTCGAATCTAATCGTTTATCGCCCGAAAAAACCCTGGGCAGCATTCTTTTCCTCGCAATAAAATGCGCTTCGCACGGAGGTATCGGACACACGGGTCGAGGGGGCCTTAGAACCCGTGTACCGTTGTTCCCGCCAGCAGTCTGCCCAATACTCAGTGAAGTCGGAAACGACTCTTTAAGCCTGCGTGGGAGTACAGAGATGAAAAATACAGCGCGTTTATCGATTGTGAGTGCTCTGGTTCTGGCATTTTCGTTTGCGTCTCTCTCGGCATTACATGCTGCGCCGGCGCAGGGAGACAAAAAGACCGAACGGAAAGACAAAAATACTGAGCCGAAAAGTGCCGATGCCAATCCCGACCAAAAGGCGATGAGGGACCTCGACGAACAGGTTCAGCAGACCAAATCAGACGTTCTTAGCATTGCGGCGGAGCTGAACCAGCTAGAAGAAAAACTGCTGTACCCGTCAGGCACACAGGTCGCGATCTTCGTTGCGTTGGCCAAAGGCGACGAGCTGCGCCTCGATGCCGTGCGGCTCCAGATCGATGGTCAGCTTGTTGCGCATTACATCTATAGCGCCAAAGAGCTCGAGGCACTGCGCAAGGGTGGAGTGCAACGGATCTATGTCGGCAATGTGGCCACGGGGGATCACCAGCTCAACGTGCTTGTTGACGGCAAGCAAAAAGGCGGCGCGGACTTCAACCGCATACAGCACTTTACGTTCCATAAGGAAGTTAAGCCAAAGCTGGTGGAACTGACAGTTGCCGGACCCGATTCCGGCAGCACACCGATCACGCTTGGGGAGTTGTAATCGATGCGAGCGACTCGCCGCATCATCGGACTGGGCCTGGCCCTGGCAATGGCTGCTGCTCCCGCCTCGGCTGGGAACGAGAAGCCGGCTGGGAAGGAGAATCCATCTGCGAACCAGAAGGACGACCTCTTTTTCGACGAAGCGTTCTATCACGCCTACCAGGGCCAGTATTTCGAAGCAATCCAGCGGCTCGACACAGAACTCGCACAGTACCACCGTCTGGACGAGCCCGGACTCGATACGCTTCACTACAACATTAACGAGGCTGAATTCTCAGTCGGCGATTTCGAGCTCGACTACCGCATGCACTACAAAGCTGGGCGCGCCATCAACAGGGTACTTGAAGGTGCTGTCGATGAGGCCGTACGAAATGAAGCCGCGTTCAGGCTCGCCCGCATTCACTTCCAAAAAGATCAGCTCGACGATGCACTGCAGGCTCTGGGGCGAATTCAGGGTACCGTCCCCGCAAAGATAAAGAACGATGTCGAGTTTCTGCGGGCGAACATCTATATGGCGACAGACAAGCCGAACGAGGCGATAGAAGTTCTCAATCACCTGCAAAACGATCCGAGCCTCGCCGGGTTTGTCGCTTACAACCTCGGTATCGCTTTGTTGCAGTCCGGCAAAAAACCGGAAGCGGTGGAGCAACTGGACAAGGCAGGGCAGCTGTCAGCGAATGATCCAGCCGGTCTCGCGATCCGCGACAAGTCCAACCTGGTGCTTGGCTCCCTGCTGTTCGAATCGGGCAACTTTGAGCGGGCAAAGCAGGCACTGGACCGCGTCCGGCTTGAGGGACCGTTCTCAAACGAAGCTCTGCTGCGGGCCGGCTGGGCCGACACGTCGTCCAAACAGTTTGACCGTGCGCTCGTTCCCTGGAATATCCTGGCTGACCGTGAGCCGACGGATGTCGCGGTCCAGGAAGCCTTGCTTGCCGTGCCGCACACTTATGCCGAGCTGAAGTTATACGGTCGCGCCGCGCTCACGTATGGCCGCGCGCTCGAGCTATACAGCAACCAAATTGAAAAGGTAGACGCATCGATCAATAGCATCAAGGCAGGGCTGTTTCTCAAAGCCCTGATCCGTGAGGAAAGCCGCGAGGACCAAACCTGGGTCATCCGCTTGCGTGGCCTTCCCGGTGCGCCGGAAACGTTCTACCTGACGGCGCTCATGGCGTCTCACGACTTCCAGACCGCGTTGCAGAACTACCTCGATCTTGAGGACCTGCGCGCGAAGCTCATGGGCTTCCAAAACAGCCTTGAAGCCTTCGACGATATCATCCGATTGCGCAAACAGAACTACGAGCCGCTGCTGCCGGAGATCGACGCCAAGTTTCGGGAGTTGGATTCGCGGATGCGCGTGCGACTCCAGCAGCGCAAGCAATTCGACGAGCGTTTGCACGCCATGCTTACCGCTCCGCGGCCGGATTACCTGGCAACCACAGACGAGCGGATCGCCAGCGAGCGCATCGCACTCATAGAAAAGCAGCTCGGCAACTCTAACGCACCCGAATCGGTTGCCCTTCGGCACCGCCTGGAGCGGCTGCACGGTGTACTTACTTGGCGCCTCGAAACCGAATACCCAAAGCGGTTGACTGCGGCATTTGAGCACCTCAACGAATTGAATACTCAAGTGGACGCTCTCAATCAGCGGTACGAGGCGTTCGTCAGGGCGAGACAGGCGGCAACGCACAGTTATGTCGGCTATGACGCGCAGATTGCGCAGCTCCGCGAACGTATTGGCAAAGCCTTGCAGCATGTTGAAAACCTGAAGGCAAGACAGGGACAGATGATCGAGAACGTTGCCATCAATCAGCTTGAGGCACGCCGTGAACGCCTGGTGACCCAGCAGATCCAGGCGCGATTCGGCATCGCTGATAGCTACGATAGAGCCGCACGCGCCCAGTCTGGCGCAGGAGGACGCTGATGCGCCGCCATACCATTCCAATCGTGCTTGCGTCGGCTTTCCTCAGCGGCTGTGCTGCGCAGCACAAGCCGGCCACCACGCAAGGGACGCTGGCAGAGCTGCACAAGGTGGCTCCGGACGTGCAAGAGGCGGAGACGCAGCAGAGTGTAGATCAAGCTATGCAGCAGTACCGGAAGTTTCTCGAGGAATCACCGGAAACCCCGATGACGCCGGAGGCAATACGACGTCTCGCAGACCTGGAACTCGAGAAGCAATACGGGATACACACGGGCGAGAGCAAGCCGAAGCCAATGCCCGCTCCAGAGTCCGCTAAGGTATCTGCGAGTACTGCGGCGCGCACTCCAGGCAAGGGCGCTGCGGCTGCGGGAGCCGGTCATGGTGAGTCTGACCAGGAATTCGAGCGGCGCACTACGGCGGCGAGCAAGCTCCCGACGAGCGTCGAAACGGCCGCCTTGCCAACAGAGGCGGAAGGTACTGAAGCTGCTCCCAAGGGTCCGCTCGAGGCAATTGCTCTCTATAAGAAGCTGCTCGCGGAGTACCCGAATTACAAGGACAACGATCAGGTTCTCTATCAAATGGCACGAGCGTACGACGAACTCGGTCGCACCGATGAAGCCATGGAAACCATGGAACGCGCCATACGCGCGAATCCGAATTCCGTGCACGTCGACGAGGTGCAGTTCCGGCGAGGAGAGTACTTCTTTACGCGAAGAAAATTTCGAGACGCGGAGAATGCGTATTCAGCGATCACCAACATGGGCGCCCGTTCCTCCTACTACGAACTCGCTCTCTACAAGCTCGGCTGGACGTTCTACAAGCAGGATCTATACGAAGAGGCTGTGCAGAATTACATGGCCCTGCTCGACTACAAAGTTTCGACCGGCTACAACTTCGATGAGAAACATGAGAAAGAGGACGAACGCCGGGTCGCCGATACGTTTCGTGCAGTCAGCCTGAGCTTCAGCACCCTTGGCGGTCCGGAAGCGGTCCAGCAGTATTTCGCCAGCACTAAAAGCCGATCGTATGAAGACCGCATATACAGCAATCTCGGCGAGCACTATCTAAGCAAACTGCGCTACGATGACGCAGCGAAGACGTACAACACCTTCATAGCGCTCCATCCTTTCCACCATGCTGCCCCACGTTTCAGCATGCGGGTGGTGGAGACTTTCACCAAGGGCGGATTCCCCAAACTCGTACTGGAGTCGAAGCGCGACTTTGCGTCCAAGTATGGACTGCAGGCGGAATACTGGCAGCACAACAAACCTGAAGAGCTGCCGGAAGTGCTGGCCTACCTGAAGACGGACCTGAAGGACCTGGCGACACATTACCACGCTGAGTATCAGAACTCGCAGGAAGCCAACGAGAAGCTCGCGAATTATCACGAGGCCCAGAGATGGTACGGCGACTACCTCAAATCGTTCCCGAAGGACGCGGAGTCGCCGACGATCAACTACCGGCTCGCGGACCTTCTCTTCGAGAACAAGGACTTCGGCGAAGCGGCTAAACAGTATGAGCGCACGGCCTACGAATACCCGGCAAACGCTCAGTCGCCAGCCGCGGGTTACGCGGCAGTCTACGCATATCGCGAGCAGCTGAAGGTCGCAGGCAAAGAGAATCTGGAGGCCGTCAAGCACGATACGGTCGCAAGCTCGATCAAATTCGCTGACACGTTCCCAACCCACGCACAGGCCGCGGCGGTACTGGGAGCGGCTGCCGATGACCAATACGAGATGAAGGACTATCGCTCTGCCGTCACCTCCGCCCAACGTGTCATCGATAAATATCCGGGCGCGGAGAAGCCCATCAGACGGTCCGCGTGGATTGTGGTTGCACACGGCTCGTTTGAACTCGCGGAGTATCCGCAGGCTGAACACGCCTACACCGAGGTGCTAACGGTGACGCCGGAGGGGGACGAGTCGCGCGCCAAGTTCGTCGACAACCTCGCAGCCTCCATCTACAAGCAGGGTGATCTTGCGCAGGACTATCGCGCGGCTGCCGATCACTTCCTGAGGATTCGCACGGCAGCGCCTACGTCCACAATCCGTGCGACGGCCGAGTACGATGCCGGGGCCGCGCTGATTGAGCTGAAGGACTGGAAGTCAGCCGCAAGCGTGCTTGAAGCTTTTCGCAGCACCTACCCCAAGCACAAGATGGCGGGTGAGGCCACCAGGCTGATCGCACATGCCTATCGGGAGAGCGGCGAGTTGTCGCATGCCGCCGGGGAGTACGAGCGACTGGCAGCCGAGTCCACGGATGAGACAGTACGCAGGGAGTCGCTGCTCGTAGCAGGCGACCTCTACCAGCAGTCCAAGGCAAATGACAAGGCGTTGGATGCGTACGGTCGCTATGTCACCGAGTTTCCGAAGCCGCTCGAAGCGGCCGTCGAGACCCATTTCAAGATGTCTGAGATACACAAGGGGGCGCACAACGACTCTCTTTATCAGAAAGAGCTGGCGGAAATCGTACGTATCGATATGGCGGGAGGGGCGGAAAGGACCGGCCGAACCCGAACGCTCGCGGCCCGTTCGGCGCTTGTCCTGGCGGAGCAGCTCTATCAGGCTTTCGTAGCCGTAAAGCTGCGGCAGCCGTTCGAGGCCAGCCTGAAGGAGAAAAAGCAGCGCATGGATGCAACGATCAACGCCATGGGCGGGCTGGTGGATTATGAAATCTCCGACGTGACGGCGGCCGCTACGTTTTACATGGCCGAGACTTATTTCGATTTCAGTCGTTCACTGAAGGAGTCCGAGCGCCCGGCCGACATGAAAGCCGCGGACCTGGAGAAGTTTGAGGCGGACCTCGATGAGGCAGCGTATCCGTTCGAGGAGAAAGCCATCAAGGTGCATGAGAAAAATATGGAAATGCTGCACGCAGGTGTCTTCAACACATGGACTGAAAAGAGTCTAAGCAAGCTCGCCGAGCTGATGCCAGGCCGCTATGCAAAAAGTGAAATGAGCAGCGGCTTCATCGGCGCCATTGACCGTTACGTGTACCAATCGCCGTTAGCGCAGGCCGCGGCGATCCAGGCAGCGAGCAATGCCGCCACGACACCGAGCAACGGTGGAACGATGCCGAACAACACCAGCACAACGCCAAGTAACGGCGGCACAACGCCGAGCAATCCGGAGCAGACGACGCAACCGGCACCGGGAGCCGGCACGACGCCAAGCAAGCCGGAAGCGACGCCGATGGCGGCGAACCAAGGAGTAGTGAACCAAGGAGCGGTGAAACATGCCAATCCGCAATAAGACTCGATCGCTAAACGCGATTTGCTGCGGGATACCCTTGCTTGCCCTCTTCCTCATTCTGGGCTGCTCACCTGCTGACGAACGCACCGCGACAGCCAAGTCGGCGAAGACAAATCTGCCTCCACCGCCAACACCGCCCGCCGCGCTTCCGGACTTTGCGCGGGATGCAAGTGGTGTCACGATAACGCAGCAGGCTCCCGTCCCGGACGAGGTGCGCACCGAATACGACGAGGCGGTGCGTATGCTCGAACAGCAGCAGTACGAGCGGGCTATCGCTTTGTTGCTGAAGGTGACCGAACAGGCACCCAAGTCAACGGCAGCGCACATCAATCTCGGGATTGCATACGCCCGCACTGGCGACCTGGACCACGCCGAGGCAAGCCTGAATAAGGCAGTGGAATTGAATCCACACCACGTCGCCGCGTACAACGAGCTGGGTCTGGTGCAACGGCGCAAGGGAGAGTTCGCGAAGGCGCGCGCAAGTTACGAGGCGGCATTGGCGCAGTTTCCCGATTTTCACTATGCGCAGAAGAACCTTGGCATTCTGTGCGACCTGTATCTCGGGGATTACGCGTGCGCGCTGGAGCATTACCAGGCATACAGCCGGCTCGTTCCGGACGACCCTGACGTCGTCAAATGGATTGCCGATCTTCGGAAA
>Ga0206913_1093_pt1 | contig 19452 bp, 22 predicted proteins | sample Alteio_BWOrgHeat_72_FD_152942 | JGI IMG/M metagenome (GOLD analysis project Ga0206913, IMG submission 152942) | Enriched cells from forest soil in Barre Woods Harvard Forest LTER site, Petersham, Massachusetts, United States -... | ecosystem: Environmental > Terrestrial > Soil > Temperate forest >... | reverse complement strand
TTACATCAATGGACACGACAACAGTCTGTTTTGATTTGGTATCACTCTTTGATTTAGGTTGTGAAAGTTTGATCACATTGGGATTGGCCAGGGTGGAGACAATCAGAAAGAAAAGGAGCAAAATGAAAAGAATGTCATTCAGCGGGCCCGTATGCACTTCGCCTTCATCCCTATGTTTGTTGCGTAAATTCAAAAGAACATTTTTTTAGTATAAGAGTATAAGAGTATAAGAGTGTAAGAGTGTAAGAGTGTAGTATGAGAAAAAACTCCTATACTCCTACACTCTTATACTCTTATACTTACCTTGTGGGTTCCTGCAGGATATCAATAAATTCAGCGCTCGCCACTTCCATTTTATTGGTTGTTTTATCAATCTGTGAATTCAGGTAACGGTACATAATATAAGCGATGATCCCGATAATTAGACCACCGGCGGATGAAATCATCTTTACATAAATACCACCTGCAATATTTGAAATACTATATTCTCCGGTCGACGCGATATTATAGAAAAGTTGAAACATTCCGATGATGGTTCCCAGGAATCCGAAAAGCGGGGCGATGTATCCGATGACGGATAAGATAGAAACATTTTTTTCCATCTTATATAATTCCAGCCTACCCACATTTTCCATGCTTTTCTCAATGGCGTCAATGGGTTTGCCGATACGCTGAATACCCTTGTCGATCATCCGGGCTATCGAGTTGTTTGTGTTTTTTGCCAGGCTTCGGGCTGCCATTACATTATTATTTACAATATGATCCCTGATGATATTCATAAAGTTTTCATCCGTCCTGGAAGCTTTATTGATGGCCATCACGCGTTCAATAAAAACAAATATTGCAATTACCAAAAGTATGGCAAGTGGTATCATCAGGGGGCCTCCCCTTTCCAGGATATCCCAAAGATTCTGTTTTCCAGGAGGCGGTATGATACCCGCCCGGGCCAGACTGTCTTTCAATTTCGAAGAATCGATGATGATCTGCAGAAAGAATAGATGCATTCGTACCGGTTGTTTAATGAGGGTAAAAATAACTATACAATTGTTAATTGTTAATGGTTAATTGTTAATGTTTTAATCAAATTAACAATTATCAATTGACCATTGACAATTAGCTAAGGTTTTCCTTTTTCATCATCATAGCCTGGATCTGCATCATCGTCTTGTTCATGCCATCGCTACTACCGTCGAGGAAAATCACATTCCCCTTGCCGAATTCAGCGAAGTTTTTAATAGCTTCTGTCCACATGCTGAACAGGATCACGTTCGTATCCAGATTGGCACGTTTCATTTGTTCAGCTGCTTCCGTCATACCCCTGGCCACCTCCTCCCGGAATAACGCCACCCCCTGCCCACGAAGCCGGGCTGCTTCTTTTTCCGCTTCAGCCGAAATTTTTATGGCGTTTCCTTCAGCTTCTGCCGCTTTTGTCTTTGTGATCAGCAGGGCCTGTCCTTCATTCTCAGCTGCTGCTTTCAGGTTATTACTGGCCACCACCCTGCTCATGGAATCAATGATCGCCTGGTCAAAAGTTATATCGTTAATCTGCAAATCGAGCAAATGATAACCCCATTCTTCGAGTGAATGATCTATCTGGTCCTTCACGTATTCAACAATATCCCTGCGAAGACCCAGGATCTCAGCCTGTTTTTTTGTAGCAACAAAGGCCCGGATACTACCTTCGATGGTTCTCGTGAGCGCTTGCATCAGGTCACGTTCGGCAATGAATTTAAAAGCAACTTTTTTGATCGTTTCCTCTTCTGAATTCTGTACTGCATATAACAACATGCTCTTAAAGTATACATTCGCCTGATCCGTTGTGACTGCCTGGAATTCCAGTTCCACAGAACGGTTTTGTATGCTGATTCGTTTTTGTATCTGCTCCAGCAAAGGGATTTTAAAATTAAGTCCGGGTTGCAATATTCTCCGGTATTTGCCGAACATGGTAACTACATCTATATAACCCTGACTGACTGTTACCAATCCGCTAAAAAAAATAATCAGAATGGGAAGAACCCACCAGAACCGAACGAGATTTTCCATATTTCAATTAATTGTTAGATCCTCTTCAGGATGTTATGCACGGTGAATGTACTATTTTTTGGAGACTGGAACCCGAATTCCGGCGTAGGGCATTTATGATTTATCTTTGAAATCATGCACGAAATACTGGATGTTCTCATCATTGGCGGAGGACCCATCGGACTGGCCTGCGGGCTGGAAGCCAGGAGGGCAGGTTTGAGTTATCTCATACTCGAAAAAGGAGTTCTCGTAAATTCTTTGTATCACTACCCTTCCAACATGACTTTTTTTTCTACCTCCGAAAGAATCGAAATCGGAGATATACCGTTTGTGAGTAATAACATCAAACCAACACGACCCGAAGCGCTGGAATATTACCGGCGTATTGCGGTTTCGCAAAAACTGAATATTCACTTGCACGAAACGGTTACTCAGGTCCTGCAGCAGGGAGAAAATTATAAAGTGAAAACCTCACTTGCAGAATATTCTGCAAGGAATCTCATCATAGCAACCGGGTTCTATGATATACCCAATCTCCTGCATATTCCAGGTGAAGATTTATCGAAAGTAAGGCATTACTACAAAGAGCCTCATTTTTATGCCATGCAAAAACTCCTGGTGGTGGGCGCCAATAATTCAGCAGTCGATGCATCGTTGGAAAGCTTTCGGAAAGGAGCTGAAGTAACAATGGTCATAAAAGGTCCTGAGATAGGAAAACGTGTGAAATACTGGGTCAGACCTGACATCGTGAACCGCATTGAAGAGGGCTCCATCAAAGCTTATTTTAATTCCGTTTTAGTTGCCATTCGCGAAAAAGAAGTGGATATTCAAACGCCGGAAGGTATAATAACAATACCCAATGATTATGTTTTGTTGATGACTGGATATCAGCCTGATTTTGCTTTTTTAGAGAGACTGGGTATTGAATTGTCGCAAGACGAGAAAAGGTATCCCAGCTATAATAAGGAGTCCATGGAGTCAAACCAAAAGAATATTTACCTCGCCGGTGTGGTTTGTGGCGGCATGGACACGCATATATGGTTTATAGAAAATTCCCGCGAGCATGCCCATCAAATCATTCAGTCGATTCTAAAGAAAAGGCAACCGGCCTAAGCTTTTTCTTCCCAAATCCTTGAAAGATGAATGATCGTCTCCAGACTTTTTTCCATGTCCTGTACACATACATATTCATGTTTGCTGTGAAAGGCCATTTCGCCGGTAAAAATATTGGGGCATGGTAATCCCATAAAAGATAATCGGGAACCATCGGTTCCTCCACGAGCGGCCGATTCCCTGATTTCTATGCCTGCCCGTTTAATTGCTTCGCGTGCATATTCTGAAACCTCCGGATGCTTCACGAGTACTTCTTTCATATTCCGGTATTGTTCCTTTATTTCAAACTCAAATCTGCCACCGGGAAAAAGTCTCATCACATCTTCGGCTTTATCTTTCAGATATTCTTCATAAGCATGTAATTTGGCTGTATTGAAATCACGTACAATAAAATCTATTCGCATTTTTTCGGCATTTCCTTCCATGCGCACCGGATGTACAAAACCATACCGGCCTTCAGTTGTTTCCGGTGAGAATTCATCTGTCGGGAGTTCGTCAATAAAAGCTGAAGCAATTTTTATTGCATTCACGAGTTTGTCCTTGGCATGACCAGGATGTGCCGACACGCCATAAAAAATGAAATGCATTCCGTCGGCCGAAAAAGTCTCTTCCTCAAATGAACCCAATTCAGGACCATCGAGTGTATAACCAAAATCAGCACCTAATTTTTTCATGTCCAGTTTGTTCACGCCCCTGCCAATTTCTTCGTCCGGAGTAAAGAGAACCCGAATTTTACCATGTTTTATTTCCGGGTGTTGCATGAACCAGCCAGCCAGTTCCATAATGATAGCCACTCCGGCCTTGTCATCTGCACCCAACAGGGTTTTCCCTGAAGCTGTAATAATATCCTGTCCTATTTTTTCGAGTAAATACAGATGTTCGTTTATTCTGATAATTTGTTCAGGATCATCGGGCAGTATGATGTCTCCCCCTGAATAATTTTTATGCAGCAGTGGTTTTACTTCATTCGCTTTGCAGTCCGGAGATGTGTCCACATGTGCACAAAAACAAATCACCGGAACTTTTTTTTCACTGTTGGACGGGATGCTCGCAAATACATATCCGTTTTCATCGAGCTCCGTTTCTGTCAATCCCATTGATCTTAATTCTTCCAGGAGGAGACGGCTTAGATCCAGCTGTTTATTCGTCGAAGGTTGTGTGTTTGAATCCGGATTACTTTGGGTATCAATTTGGGTATATCTGAAAAAACGATCGGTCAGGGAAGATGTATGGCCAGTTAACATAAAGAAAAATTAATAGTCAAATGAAGGATAAAAATATCATCTTTCGGTCATAATTTTATTGTATGGATAAATCCGGTTCGTTTAAAGCACTGATACCACAGGGCTGGCTGCGCGCATTATTATTTCTTGTTGCATTGGGTTTAACGACTGGTATTTGTTTAGGCGTTTATCTGATTGCCCTGCAGAAAGGGAGACCGGACATTGCCGGGGTAGAAAATCTGATGAAAGGCAACAATCTTTTAGTAACAACCGCTATTATTTTCACCCTCAGCCTGTTACTCATATTTGTATTCCGACGCTGGGTTGATCGCAAATCATTTGTTTCTCTCGGTTTGGATTTTAACGGATATGGAGGTGAAGCCATAGCGGGTGGCATGCTTGCCACTTTCATTATCTGCTCCAGCAGTCTGCTGTTGAAAGCAACCGGGCATTTAAAATGGATGGATATTATATTTGATTCCAGAGCCCTGTTTCTGGCTTTCGGCAGTGTGGTGATCATTTCATTTTACGAAGAATTGATATTCCGAGGTTATATACTGAATAACCTGATGGATTCCTTTCCCGGATGGTTGGCATTAGTGATCTCAGCATTGCTGTTTATGATTTTTCATTGGACGGGACAGTCTTCCATCGGATTTTTTTCCCTGGCTAATTATCTCATTATGGGTCTTATCCTGGGCCTGAATTATATTTATTCGCGCAATCTCTGGTTCTCTTTTTGTTTTCATATCGCATGGAAATTTATGGAAGGACCCGCTTTTGGATATTCAGGCGACGAGTCTTTTCAAACTTTTCTGCAGCCGGAATTAAGCGGTGACATAAATTTCACCGGCGGAGCAAACGGGCTGGAGGGATCTGTTATCCTGATGGCGGTCGCCCTCCTGAGCCTGATTGCATTGTATTTGTTTCTTCAGAGTAAATTTAATCCACGATTTCGACCAGCTCCAGGTCGAATATAAGATCCTTCCCAGCCAGCGGATGGTTGGCATTAAGAACTATATTTTCATTCGTAATATCTGTGATGGTGACTGCAAATTGTTGTCCTTCGGCGTTATTCATATTGAGCTCCATACCAATTTCAGGTTTCAGATCCTCCGGAAGCCTGTCGACAGGAAATTCAATAATCATGGAAGGATCTTCAGGACCATAAGCCTGAAGAAACGGGATTTCAATCGTTTTTTTCTCTCCCACGGTCATGCCCTGAACACCGTCGTCGAAACCTTTTATTACTGAGCCGCTACCTACAGTAAACTCCAGCGGAGACCGGCCAGCTGAGGAATCAAACGTGGTACCATCAGATAGTCTGCCGTGGTAATGAATTTTAATAGTATCACCGGATTGAACGGCCATAATTTAATTTTTTAGATAAAGAATGTTTACGAGCGTAACGCGTAACGCGTAACGCCCAACGCTATTTGTGACAAAGTTAAATACTATCTGATAAATGCAATTTCCAAGTATCTGTTTTTATTAATGAATAGATGTTAATTTGTACCTGAATATATCATTATGAAATCCAGTCTTAAAGTATTAATTATTAAGCGTTAAGCGTTCAGCGTTCCGCGTTAAGCCAGAAAGTATGCATTCAAACCCGCATATCGTGTTTATGGGCACTCCGGAGTTCGCGGTTGCGAGCCTGCATGCCCTTTTGGAAAATGGTTTTCGAGTAGCTGCCGTGGTAACTGCCCCCGATAAACCGGCCGGCAGGGGCCTGAAATTATCTGAATCTGCAGTCAAACGATATGCCATTCAAAAAAACATACCGGTTTTGCAACCAGTCAAATTAAAGGATCCTGCATTTCATGAGCAATTAAAATCATATCAGCCGGATATTCAGATTGTAGTTGCTTTTCGCATGTTACCCGAGGCGGTTTGGTCGATGCCTCCGTTGGGAACCATCAACCTGCACGGATCTCTGCTTCCCCAATATCGCGGCGCTGCGCCCATCAACCGGGCAATTATGAACGGCGAATCAAAAACCGGAGTGACAACATTTAAACTGCAACAGGAAATTGACACGGGAAATATTTTACTGATGGAAGAAATTTCCATTGGGCCTGATGAAACAGCCGGTGAATTGCATGACCGGATGAAAGAAATAGGTGCAGGACTTGTTGTAAAGACCATTCGCGGCATGATAGACGGAACACTGCAGGAAAAACCGCAGGCCATGGTTGATGCGGCGGGTTTAAAAATGGCGCCTAAAATATTTGCATCTGATTGCGAAATTAAGTGGGAGGATAAGATACAAAAAATTTATAATCAGATCAGGGGATTATCTCCTTTTCCCGGCGCCTTCACTTTACTGGAATCTAAAATCTGTAAGATTTTCCATTCACGTATGGAAATAAATAGCCATCCTGGTAAAACGGGCAAAATGGAAACAAATGGTAAAACCTGGCTCCGCTATTCAGCCTCCGATGGTTATATTTATATAGAAGAAATGCAGCTCGAAGGGAAGAAAAAAATGGGCATCGCCGATTTTCTAAGGGGATACAGATTCAAAGCGTAACGCCTAACGCGTAACGCGTAAAGCCATAGTTGTCATTTATGATAGAGATCCTGAATACAAACATATGAAAAGAAGAAATTTTATTCAACAGGGGGCATTTGCAAGCAGTGCGCTGCTCATGCCTGCCGTATTGATTTCCGAAGTAGCTAATAAAAAAACGTATTCCGGCCAACCCTTCAAACTGAATTATGCTTTCCATGACGGCATGTTTAAAAACAGTGCAGGTAAGGATTTCACTGACCAGATCCGTTATGGATTTGACCAGGGCTTCCGGGCTATTGAAGACAATGGCATGATGGACCGATTGCCCGGGGATCAGGAAAAAATCGGGAACCTGCTCACTAAATTGAATATGTCGATGGGAGTATTTGTTCATGCCTTTGATCATTGGCCGGTCAGCACTTCACTTTGTTCAGGAAATGCGGAATGGCGCGATAAATTTCTGAAATATACCCGTGAGGCAATCGATGTGTCGAAAAGATGCACAGGCAAACTGATAACAGTCGTTCCCGGGAATTACGACCGTACAATACCTTTCGATTATCAAACCACTCATGTGATTGAAGCTTTGAAACCCGCTGCTGAAATCCTGGAACCCCATCAGATCGTGATGGTACTTGAACCTTTGAGCGATACGCCTGACTTGTTTTTGCGCCATTCGTCCCAGGCATATGCCATATGCAAAGCAGTGAATAGTCCGTCGTGTAAAATATTGTTTGATATTTACCATATGCAAAGAAATGAAGGTGATCTGATCAAAGGCATTGACCGCGGATATGAAGAAATTTCTTACTATCAGATCGGCGATAATCCGGGCAGGAACGAACCGGGTACCGGGGAAGTCAATTATAAAAACATATTCAAACATTTATTTAACAAGGGATACAAAGGCATGCTGGGTATGGAACACGGCAATTCCATTCCCGGAAAAGAGGGTGAAGCTGCCCTCATCACGGCCTACCGGGAAGCAGATTCGTTTTGAGTTTATATCTGGTTAATTTTATGAGATGAAAATTGAATGCTGGGCGATCGGCAAACCACATGAGTCCTATGTTGATGAGGGTATAAAAGATTTCACGAAAAGGATTGAAAATTATTATCCTATTGAATGGCGTTTATTCAACTTAAAAAAAAATTCCGGTTCTTTTTCTCCCGAGAAATTAAAACATGACGAATCCCTGCTTATTGTGGATTCACTCAAACCGGAGGACTGGCTGGTTTCACTGGATGAAAGAGGGAAATCACTCAACTCAAGAAAGTTGGCCGGATTTATCCAGGATCGGGGAAATGAGCGTATTAAGAGATTGATTTTTTTAATCGGGGGCGCATATGGTCTGGATGAACAAGTTTTAAAAAAATCAAAATTTATCTGGTCGCTTTCCAATCTGACATTTCCCCATCAGCTCGTGCGACTCATATTAGCCGAACAGATTTACAGGGCCTGCAGCATTGGGCGTAATGAAAAATACCATCATGATTGAACAGTTTTGAATTCTGCAATTAAAGTATATCTTTAAAGCTCTTAGCCGCTCATGTTCGATATCACACTGACTATTATTATTGTAACCTGCGTAATTACTTTAACCGGATTCAGAAATGGTAAAGTAGTCGATGAACTGATATTCTGGCCCCCTGCCATCAATAAAAAACACCAATATTATCGCTTTATTACCTGCGGTCTGATCCATGCTGACTATATGCATCTTATTTTCAACATGCTGACATTGTATTTTTTCGGGACTTTCATGGAAGCACATTACCAGGGAGAACTGGGATTACAAAAATGGTATTATCTCGCCTTATATATAGGGGCCCTGATCGTCTCCAACATTCCCACATATCTGAAACACAGAAACGATTACAATTACAGGAGCCTCGGAGCATCGGGTGCTGTCTCCGCTGTTTTGTTTGCGTTTATCCTTTTATATCCCTGGCAACGAATAGTGGTATTGGTTTTTCCGGTTCCTGCTATTGTTTATGGAGTTTTGTTTCTTGTTTATTCAGCTTATATGTCCAGGAAAGGCGGGGATAACGTAAATCACGATGCACATTTCTACGGTGCATTGTTCGGCATATTATTTACAATTTTTGTGAGTCCGAATGTGGCAGGTGATTTTTGGAATAAATTGATACATCCCTGATTTTTTAATCCTGTTTTTCCGGATCATTACATTAATGATTTCTTGCTTCATTACGCAGCATTAATATTTTATTTGTCGTAGCATCCATCCGGAAACGATTGTCTATACGTTGACCCACAACCCAGACAATCTGACTATCCATAACCAGGACCCAGACTTTTTCCTTGGCAGTCTTAGATAATTTCTGATCGATAAAGAAACGGGCCAGTTTTTTCTTTTTTTTCATTCCCAGTGGATAGAAATAGTCGCCGGTTTTCCATTTTCTGAGCAGCAGGGGGAAGTTGATTTTTCTTCCATCCAGACACTCGGTCCCCGGCGGAGCAACAAAAGGTTCTGAACCATCCAATGACTTTGTATTAATCTGTATCCATCCTTCAGGATATGCAATTCCACATTCACTATCAATCACGATATGGGCTGCGGATTCATTATTTGCCGGGGCTATAATCAACCATCCCCTGTTTTTAATAATCCGATGAGATGAACTGGACACGTATTTCCCGTTCGTACTGTCCATGAGCCTGATAATTTCGTCCGTTTGTGAAGGACTGAAATGATATGCCTTTATAATTTCAAAAAGAATGGTTTTCATTGGGACCGCTTTTTTCAATAGCAGAATAGGAATGTGTATTTCTGATCCAGTCTGTTTTAGCAATTTTTTTTTGTGTATCTCAATCGCCTGTTCATATAAAGTATAAGCTTCTGAAAACCGGTTGAGATTATTTTTCAGATTTAGCTGAAGTTCAGGAAAAATGCGGGATACAGATGGGATCAGCTGATTACGGAAAAAATTCCTTGTATAATCGTCGGAATTATTTGAGCTGTCTTCAACCCATTCCAGATTTTGCTCCAGAGCGAATTCTTTTAAATGCTTCCTGGATATTTTTAAAAGTGGTCGTAACAGGTGCCCGTTTTTTTCGGGCATTCCGGTTAAGCCGGATATACCCGTGCCTCTGAAGAAGTACATGAGCATCGTTTCTATATTATCGTCCAGGTGGTGGCCCGTTAACAGGAATTTAAATTGGTCAACCCTATTCCCGATAAATGTCTTAAACCATTCATAACGGAGATTTCGGGCAATTACCTGAATGGAGGACTTTTCGATTTTGGTATATGCAACGCTGTCAATCTTTTTAACAAAAAACGGCTTTTGATATTTGTTTGCCAATTGACGAACAAAAACTTCGTCCCTTTCACTTTCTGCCCCTCTTAACTGGAAATTGACATGTGCAATTGCAAATTCTAATCCCGACATCGCCGACAAATAAGTCAATACGACAGAATCCATTCCGCCACTGACCGCCAGCAGCAACCGGTCTTTTTCTGCAACGCCCAGCTTTTGCAGTGATTCCTGAAATTCAGCAAGCAGATTTTCCATAGTCAATCTATAAAATCTTCGTAGGCAGCCTGTAGTTCGTTATATGCATGGATGTCGCCTGCCTGTTTCGCTGCGATCATGCCCCTTTCATACCAGTTTTTTGCATTTTCTGTTTCGCCGGTCCGCTCCAATAAACGGGCCAGATGATAATATGATCCGATATAAGAAGGATCGTGCTCAAGTATCTCTAAAAACAGCTTCCTTGCTTCAGCTTCTTCACCCAGTTTAATATATTCCAGGGCCAGTGCATGCTTTAAAAACGAATCGCCCGGAGAATTGATTAAGAAAGATTTCAGCTTTTCTATTTTCTCCATCGCCTAGATATTTTTTCGTTTTTTTTATCATAAACTTGTCATCTCAAGACATACCTTTGTTTAGTTGCATAAACAACTTTAATTTTAATGCATATCATGAAGATTTTAGTCTGCATTAGCAAAACACCAGATACGACGGCAAAAATAGCCTTCACTGATAACAACCGGAAATTTGTCACTGATGGTGTTCAGTGGATCCTGAACCCTTATGATGAATGGTATGCATTAGTCCGTGCCATTGAGATTAAAGAAAAAGATCCGTCCGCGGTACTTCACCTGGTCACGGTAGGTGGGGCGGATTATGATGTGGTGATCCGAAAGGCGTTGGCGCTGGGTGGTGATGAAGCTATACGTATAAATACAGAACCCGGCGACAGCTTTTATGTTGCAAACCAAATCGCATCGATTGCAAAAGCAGGTGGCTATGATCTGATTCTTACCGGCAAAGAAACCATTGACTATAACGGGGCTTCCGTTGGAGGCATGTTAGCGGCTTTAATGGATTTGCCATTTATATCCCTTGCAGCGAAGCTGGAACTGAGCGGCGATACTGTCACGTTGGTGCGCGAGATAGAAGGCGGAGAAGAAACTGTTGAAGTGAAACTTCCGTTGGTGGTTGGATGCCAGAAAGGAATGGCAGAACAACGAATTCCGAATATGAAGGGAATTATGGGTGCCCGCAGTAAACCCCTGAAAGTTGTGGAACCAGTCGCATCTGAGTCTCTGACTGAAATTCTTTCGTTTGAATTGCCACCAGCGAAAAAAGGAGTCAGACTGGTACCGGCAGACAACGCTGAAGAGCTAATAAGGTTATTGCACGATGAAGCGAAGGTCATTTGATGACCGATAGTTATTTCTCTTTCTAATTTTTCAAATTTTTTAGTTATGAGTGTTCTCGTTTTCATTGATCATTCAGAAGGACAAATCAAAAAGACATCACACGAGGCATTAAGTTATGGCGCGGCACTTGGGAAACAAATGGCTGTTCCCGCAGAAGGCGTTTTGCTCGGAAACGTTCAGGAAGACCTTTCATCCCTTGGAAAATATGGCATACAAAAAATTCATCAATTAAACCAGGAATCACTTAATCAGTTGGATGCAGAGCAATATATCCGGATCATTTCTGCCATAGCAGAATCCAGCGGCGCTACCGTAATTATTCTTTCTCATACCAATACCGGAAGAGCCATTGCGCCGGGTCTGTCCGCACGATTAAAGGCGGGCCTGGTAACAGGTGCCACAGAGCTACCTCAAACTGTGAATGGATTCAGTGTGAAAAAAAATGTTTTCTCCGGTAAAGCTTTTTGTACTGTGTCCATTAAGACACCCATCAAAATTATTTCCCTGAACCCTAATGTATTCCCGGTTATAACCGGATCGGGTGCGGCTGAAATTATTCAGGAGAATATAAAATTGAATCCTTCGGCTGTCTCGATTAAATCTGTATCCAAAGCATCTGGAGAAATTCCACTGACCGAAGCTGAAATTGTGGTCAGTGGCGGCAGAGGGATGAAAGGGCCCGAAAACTGGGGCCCAATTGAAGAATTGGCAAAACTCCTTCATGCAGCAACCGCCTGCAGTCGCCCGGTAGCTGATGCCGGCTGGAGACCCCATCATGAGCACGTCGGACAGACAGGCATTGCCATCGCGCCAAACCTTTATATTGCAGTTGGTATTTCAGGGGCAATTCAGCACCTGGCCGGTGTGAACCGCAGCAAGGTGATTGTCGTTATTAACAAGGACCCTGAGGCACCTTTTTTTAAATCTGCAGATTACGGAATTGTCGGTGACGCGTTTGAAGTTTTGCCTAAGCTGATTCAGGAGGTAAAAAAACTTAAAGGCCTGGCATAGTTCTCTTCAGTTACGCCCTTAGGGTCGAACGAAGCAAAGGAGGATTATCTATTTTAAAGGGATTAGTTTTTTATATTTGCCCTTTTAACGAAAAACTTATGATTGCCCGAGGGGCGGATCCGTTTTATGAAGAAGATCGAATTGGAAATTGTGGCTTTGTCACACAGCATTACCCAAACGCATTCGTATGCTGTGGTACTGGGTGAAATCAATGGTCTCCGGCGCTTACCCATTGTGATCGGAGGATTTGAAGCGCAGGCCATTGCGGTTGCACTGGAGAAAATGCATCCCAGTCGCCCCCTCACCCACGATCTGATGAAGAATTTCATGACCGCTTTTTCCATTGATCTGCAGGAAATTGTTATATCCGATCTTCAGGAAGGCATATTCTATTCCAAGCTAATTTGCATCAGTGAACACGATACAGTTGAAATAGATTCCAGAACTTCAGATGCGCTGGCCCTGGCCGTACGATTTGGTTGCCCGATCTATACTTACGAAAACATTATCGAGAGTGCCGGTATTCTGATGGAGGATAGCGCGGGGAAGAAAAAGCAACCCAAGGAAACCGTTACTACCGAAGGGGGCGCCAAAGAAGATCTGGGTGGACTATCGCTGGAAGATCTCAATAGCCTGCTTTCAGAAGTCCTTGAACAGGAAGATTATATCCGTGCCATCAAGATCCGGGACGAAATCAACCGGCGAAGAAAAGGGCGTGCCGGATGATCGGTTTTCCCCATGCGAAAATAAATCTGGGACTTTCCATCATTTCAAAAAGACCAGACGGTTTTCATAACCTGGAGACTGTTTTCTATCCCGTTCCCCTACGGGATGCGCTGGAGATTGTTCCTTCGGACGAAAATTTATTCTTTCAAACCGGTTTAAAAATTCCCGGTAAACAGAACGACAACCTGGTTCTTAAAGCCTGCCGTTTGTTGGAAAAGCATCATCCCCACATTAAACCGCTGGAAATACATTTGCACAAGATCATTCCCCTTGGCGCAGGGTTGGGCGGCGGATCATCTGACGCAGCAGAAACCATTCAGTTGGTTAACCGGTTCTTTAATCTTAATATTTCATCCGTCATCTTATCAGCATACGCATCGGAATTAGGAAGCGATTGTCCGTTTTTTATGCAATCTGCCCCCTGTTTCGCGACAGGAAGAGGCGAAATACTGGAACCATTGAACCTGGATATTCCGAATTATTCCCTGCTGCTGGTACATCCGGAAATCCGTATTAATACAATCTGGGCATTTTCTAAAATCAGACCATCCGTTCCAAAATATAATTTGAAACAAAGCATATTAAAACCCGTACAGGACTGGATTTATACTATTTTCAATGACTTTGAAATTCCGGTTTTTGAAGCCTATCCCCAGCTACAGATCATTAAAAGCCGGCTTTACGAAGCAGGCGCGGTCTATGCTTCCATGACGGGCAGCGGATCCACCATTTATGGGATTTTTGATAAATCAGCTATACCTGAGATTTCCTTCGAAAATGCTTCCCAATCCGTTATTCGATAAAAATAATGGAGGACCTTAAAAAAAGCTTTGCTCTTTACGCTTCCGGCTTTCGACCTTTTTGTATATTGCAACCTATTAGACATCTGACTCACATATCGATCCTTTCGGGCAATCTCGATTTACTCAATCATCGAAGAGGACCCCTGAACGCCTAACGCCTAACGCCTAACGCCTAACGCGGAACGCGAAACGCTTAACGCTCGACGCCATATAGTTTTACTTTTTATTTCCAATTTTATTTTTTATGCAAGTGACAACAGTAGATTCTCATACCACAGCTTCTTATCTTGAACTGGAAAATCGATTTAGCGCGCATAACTATCATCCTCTGCCGGTTGTGCTGTCCCGCGGTCAGGGTGTTTATGTCTGGGATGTGGATGGTAAAAAATATTATGATTTTCTAAGCGGGTATTCAGCTTTGAACCAGGGACATTGTCATCCTAAAATCGTAGCAAGGCTGATTCAGCAGGCGCAAAAACTTACACTTACTTCCCGTGCCTTTCATAACGATCAGTTTGCTGAATTTGCCCAATTTATTACAGAGTATTTTGGATATGATAAGGTTTTGCCCATGAACACGGGAGTGGAAGCAGTGGAAACAGCCATTAAACTCGCCAGACGCTGGGGTTACGAGTGCAAAGGGATCGTTGAGAACAAAGCACGCATCATAGCATTTGAAAATAATTTCCATGGACGCACGACTACTGTTATATCATTCAGTAGTGATCCGGATTCTTTTACCGGATTCGGTCCCTTTACGCCGGGATTCGATGTGATTCCTTATAATGACCTGGAAGCACTGGCAAAAGCTTTGCAGAATAAGGATGTTGCGGCTGTACTTATGGAACCCATCCAGGGGGAAGCAGGTGTAGTTGTTCCCGACGACGGGTACCTGCGGAAGGCCTTTGAGTATTGTAAAAAGGAGAATGTATTATTTATCGCGGATGAAATTCAAACGGGATTAGGAAGAACAGGTAAAATGCTGGCATGCGAGCATGAAAATGTGCGGCCTGATATTTTGATCCTCGGAAAAGCACTCAGCGGAGGCCTGCTCCCCGTTTCGGCGGTTTTGGCAAATGATGAAATCATGCTTACAATCAAACCAGGTGAACACGGATCCACTTATGGAGGTAATCCGCTCGCTTCTGCAGTAGCCATCACAGCTCTATCCGTTTTAAAAGAAGAAAACATGACAGATAATGCAGCGCGAATGGGGTCTTATTTCAGGAAGGGTTTGGAATCCATTCAGTCTCCATTTGTTGAAAAAATCAGGGGAAAGGGACTATTGAATGCAGTGGTAATACAGCAAACAGATCCCGAAGCGGCCTGGGAGCTTTGTATGGAACTGAAAGAAAATGGGTTACTGGCCAAGCCCACTCACGGAAATAAAATAAGGTTCGCACCTCCGTTAATCATCAATCAGGCCCAAATGGATGAATGCCTGGAAATAATTGAAGACAGCCTGGCCAGCCTGAAATAAGAAAAGAAATTATTTAACTTACTCTGAATTTTATGGTGAATCCGGAAAACATAGACCTCCCGGTAGACAGCAAAACGCACGAGCATCGGGAAGAACATATGATCAGCGCTGTGACTCTGCGTGATATCGTTATCGGGATGTCCGACGGACTCACTGTTCCCTTTGCCCTGGCAGCCGGACTGAGTGGCGCAGTTTCAAATACAAGTCTCATTATCATTGCCGGGCTGGCTGAAATAGCAGCCGGATCCATCGCCATGGGATTGGGTGGATACCTGGCGGGCAAAACGGAAGTTGATCACTATAATTCCGAATTGAAAAGAGAATATGAAGAAGTAGAAACGGTTCCTGAAATTGAAAAACAGGAACTAAGAACTTTTTTTTCGTCACTGGGTCTTAGTAATGAAATTCAGAACCAGGCGGTGGAAGAAGTAAGCAGGGATAAAGAGAAATGGGTGGAATTGATGATGAAATATGAACTCGGTCTTGAAAAACCCGATCCAAAACGTGCGGCTCAAAGTGCATTCAATATTGGTTTTTCATATGTCGTCGGCGGGCTGATTCCATTATGCCCATATTTTTTTGCATCCAATGGTATTGAGGGACTGAAAATTTCCACTGTCATTACGCTGGTCTGTTTATTTATATTCGGATATTTCAAAAGTAAATTTACTGGTGTAAATAAGATCGGCGGAGCATTCCGCGTGATGATGATCGGCGCTTTAGCTGCCGGATGTGCTTTCGCCATCGCCAGATTAATACAGGGACATTATTAAGCGTAACGCGTAACGCTTAACGCGTTCGACTGAAAATTTTCAGCAAGATATCTGCATGATAAAATCGTAAGACATCAATACGATAAACAAATAATTTATCCCTCTGCTTTTATGGGTGCTCTGGAGAGTAAACTGCATACGAGAACGATCAGAGAAAAAATAAGAATACCATAAAGTCCGATTTTTAACTGTGGGCAGATTCCCAGGTAACAGGCAGCAAAAAGAAGATAAGTTTTCAAGGCATAGGAGAAAATCAACACAGCTGTAAATTGATTTGCCCTTTTGGCCCACAATGTTGGAATCAGGAAAAAAGCGATAGAAATTACGGAAAGGAGAATAAAGGCTTTTCCCGGTTTTCCATAATTATTACCCTTTGAATAAAAGCCTGTGAAATTCTGCTGAAGATCGGGATAATATGCCCAGGGAATAAAACAGCATAGGATCAGAAGCAAGGCGGCGGCGATGCCGAAATAAGTAGCCAATTTCAAATTCTGGAATTTTATAATTTCACATCCACTCTTCCTTCAAATGATTTTTCTGCAGGCCCGCAAAGCCAGATATTCGTGTATTTATTGTCATAGCTCCGGTCGTATTTGACAACCAGCTTCCCTCCCTTTGTGTCGACGGATACGTCATTATATCCGACATCATTGTGGTGACAAACCAATGCGCTCGCGGTCACTCCTGTGCCACATGAATAAGTTTCATCCTCCACTCCCCTTTCGTAAGTTCTGACAACGATCTCGTCGTCTCCCTTACTTTGTACAAAATTTACATTAATACCTTCTTTTGCGAAAGGCTCACTGTATCTGATTTCTGTTCCCTCTTTCACCACATCCACAGCCATCACATCTTTTACAAATTTTACGTAATGCGGTGAACCGGTATCTACTATAAAATGCCCGTTTTCTTCCCTGTACCCCGGAACATCTTTCATTTTAAGGCTAATAATATTTGATCCGGTTTCAATTTCCGCTTCATGTTGTCCATCACTTGCTAAAAAATGATAGGATTCTTTATGAATACCCAGATCATACGCAAAACGGACCATGCACCGGCCACCATTTCCACACATAGAACCGGGTTTCCCATCAGAATTATAATATTTCATTTCAAAATCATATCCATCCTTCTGGTTAAGCATCATGAGCCCATCGGCCCCGATGCTGAATCGACGATCGCAGATTCGTTTGATTTCTACTTGTGATAAATTGGAAAACGCCTTGCTTCTATTGTCGACCAGGATAAAATCGTTACCCGTTCCCTGATATTTAAAAAATGGAATGTTCATTGGGTGCAAAGATAAATTTAATGAGGTATGGAACGAATTGTTTGAATCGATTTCTCGATCAGCCGCTCTACTGCTAACAAACCATTGGTCGAAAAGGTTTTACTGATGCGGTTAGCGACGATTACATTCAGACTGAGACATTGATGCCCCAGCATAGTTCCCAGGCCATAAATAGCTGAGGTTTCCATTTCGAAATTTGTAATCCGGTAGGGTCCGAAACTAAAACTGGTAAGCCGGTCAATGAGTTCGGGATGTTTTAAACCGAGCCTTAATATCCTGCCCTGCGGCCCATAAAATCCCGGACAGGTGATCGTAATTCCGGTATGATATCCATTTGTAAAATGTTTTAATAAAAACCCGGATGCAGACGCAATAGCAGGCTGCGCAATCTGTTGATGTAATTGCGTGTGGGTCGTGAATGCCTGGAGAATTTCAAGTTCCGCTCCCCGCGGTTCCAGACGATAAAAATTCAGGAGGTTGTCAATTCCCAGGCCATGTGTGGATGCAACGAAAGAATCCACCGGAATTTCCCTCTGCAGGGATCCCGAAGTGCCCAAACGTATGATCTGTAATTGGGTCAGGTTTGGTTTGATGGTCCTTGTGGCAAAATCGATATTGACCAATGCATCCAGTTCATTCATTACAATATCGATATTATCCGTCCCTATGCCGGTAGAAACTACCGAATACCTTTCTGAGCCGATCAACCCGGTATGAGATACAAATTCCCGATGTTGTTGTTTGATTTCTATACTGTCGAAATATTTGCTTACAACAGGCACCCTGCCCGGATCACCCACCAGAAATATTTTATGAGACAATTCATCCGGCCGCAGGTCAAGATGATAAATGGCACCCCTGGAATTAATGATCAGTTCACTTTCTTCTATACGTTGCATTTCTGTCGATCCGTTAGGCAAATTAGTCCGAATATACTACTTTTGGCCATCTCAAAAGGTTCCGTGGCCGAGCGGTTAGGCAGAGCTCTGCAAAAGCTTCTACAGCAGTTCGAATCTGCTCGGAACCTCCATTATTTCCCCCGGTATTTACTACAATAGTTCAACCTTTCAAATTTGAAAGGTTAGCTATTGTTGCAGTCAAAGAACTGGTTATTTATTTTCAATCTCGTCCTCCGCTTTAATTTTATTGTTAAATGGTACTTTTTTTGATTAATAATTTTTCCAACTTCATAATCGCCGGACCATTTGCATAAAATAAAAATCTGAAAATAATTTAATTATCGTCATGTCTATGTTTAATATCAGGGTATATGGGATTCTTCAGAATAAAAATGCTGATGTATTGGTATCGGATGAATTCATCCGGGGGCAGCAGTATACTAAATTTCCAGGTGGTGGTTTGGAATTTGGTGAGGGAACCAGGGATTGTTTAAAACGCGAATTTTTGGAGGAGATGCAGCTGAAAGTTCTTGTTACGGATCATATTTACACAACCGATTTTTTTCAGATGAGCGCTTTTAATCCCGAGCATCAGATTATTTCAATCTATTACAGGGTCGAAGCACTGGAAGAAATCCGCGTGCCGCTACGTACCAGATTATTTGATTTTGATGAGGCCCAGATGGAAGTATACAGAAAAACAGGAGAAACAGAAACTTTTCGTTTTATTACCTGGAGCTCTTTTTCGGCTGATTCGGTGAGTCTTCCGATTGACAAGGTAGTAGCCGATCTGCTGAAGACTAACTGATCACAGGTTGACCTGTTTTTATTGTACCCATTATAAAAGTGCTCTGAACCTGAGCGATATTTTCAACCTGCCCCAATTTGTTCACATGGAAATTATA
>Ga0206913_1091_pt1 | contig 19952 bp, 17 predicted proteins | sample Alteio_BWOrgHeat_72_FD_152942 | JGI IMG/M metagenome (GOLD analysis project Ga0206913, IMG submission 152942) | Enriched cells from forest soil in Barre Woods Harvard Forest LTER site, Petersham, Massachusetts, United States -... | ecosystem: Environmental > Terrestrial > Soil > Temperate forest >... | reverse complement strand
AATTTTCATCTGCTGACATATATTAATAATTAATGACGGGTAATTAAATAAATGAGTCCAACCATGAGTAAACCGACGATTGAAACAATCGTTTCCATCACGCTCCATGTTTTAAGAGTTTCCTTGACTGTTAAATTAAAATATTCTTTAAACAGCCAGAATCCTGAATCGTTCACATGAGAAAACATCAAACTGCCTGCGCCGGTGGCCAACACAATCAGGCTGGGATTAATGGTAGATCCAACAATCAGAGGTGCAACCATGCCCGCGGCTGTCAGACCCGCTACAGTGGCCGAACCCAGGCATACACGTATAAATGCGGCAATAAACCATGCCGCCAGAATTGGATGGAGGTTTAGTCCCTTCATGACCTGCGTTAGTTGGGGGAACGGAAAATGGAATTGGCGTTCGCTCGGCTGTAGGTATGGGCACCCTGCCGGATAATATTCCGGTGGAAATTGAAGCACTCTTCGAACTAGCATAACAAGTATGGGAGTATGGAAGACTGGAAGTGGAGTTCTTTAGTAACATAGTACAAAAGTTGACGACCAACCGTCAACCGTCAACCGTCAACGAAAAGATAAACAATGAATGCAATGCCCTGGTACGAAACAGTTAACATAAACGAATACGATTCGCCGGCATTGCTTCTTTATCCATCACGAATAAAGGAGAATATCGTAAAAATCGTAGAAAGAGTGGATGTCCGTTTATTGCGGCCCCATGTGAAAACGAATAAAATGGCGGAGGTCTCCGCTCTGATGATGGAAGCCGGAATCAAAAAATTCAAAGCCGCAACCATCGCTGAGGCAGAAATGCTTGCCATGATCAAAGCACCGGATGTATTGCTCGCCTATCAGCCCACGATACCTAAAATAAAGAGACTGATCAGGCTGATACAAAAATATCCGGACACTCAATTTTCCTGCCTGGTCGATCATGCAAATACCGCAGCCGCGATTTCTGATTTGTATACATCTGCAAATCTGACGGCGGAAATTTTTATAGATCTGAATCTCGGAATGAATCGTACAGGTATACGACCGGAAAATGCAATTTCTCTTTTTAAAAAAATACATTCGCTTCCTGCATTACATATATTAGGTATGCATGCTTACGACGGACATATCAAAGACCGGGATATAAATATCCGGACTGAAGTTTGTCTCAAGGCTTTTGAGCCTGTATCAAAATTAAAACTTGCATTGGAGGAAATCGTGGGGCATGCAACATTACTGATAGCGGGCGGCTCCCCAACCTGTTTTATTCATGCAGAAGCCGGGGACAGAGAATGCAGCCCGGGCACTTTTGTATTCTGGGATAAGGGTTACTCTGAAAATTTGCCGGAACAACCATTCGATTGGGCGGCCCTGATTGCAAGTCGCATCATTTCCATTCCCGCTCCTGATATGATTTGTGTGGATCTGGGATATAAATCGGTCGCTTCTGAAAATCCTCAGCCGAGAGTTTATTTCTTGAATGCACCGGAAGCCATTCCGACAGCACAAAGCGAAGAACACCTGGTGCTTAAAGTTCCTGATTCGGCCAAATTCAATCCAGGCGATATTTTGTACGGCGTACCCTGGCATATCTGCCCTACCGTCGCTTTGTACGATAAAGCTCTCATCGTGGAAAACAATACGATTGTTGGTTCCTGGGAAGTCATTGCGAGAAAACGGGAAATCAGTATTTAATTGTCAATTGTTAATTGTCAATTGTCAATTTTATCGAGGGAATAACTGTAATTAACAGATCTTATTTTGAATGCATAATTAACAATTGACAATTAACAATTAACAATTAGCGAGTTCCCGGCTCCGCCTCATAATGAATCCCAGGATTAAAATATCTAAATAGGAGCGCCGATAATTTTCTCGTCAGCACCCATGCTTCATTATTATATTCCCAGCTCTGGTCCTTATTGTTTTTTGTAAATATGCTGAAGATATAAGGGTTCGGAGCGTTTACATATAGAATTTCGTTCCGGTTTTGATCCAAAGAACCATTTTTCGAAGCCACAAAAATATTGGGTGGGATTTGTGAAATGGCAACCTCATCCCAATATTGCCTTCCCAGGGTTCTCAGCATGCGATCACTGCTTCTTTTACTTAATACTTCTCCTTTTTCAATCTGTTCCATGATCCTTGCTATCTCCCGGGGTGTCGTCTGGCCCCATCCATAGATTTCCCTGTCTTTTTCCCTGCCCGGCGTCCGGCTGTTTACTCTGGTGTACAAATAACCCAGACTATCCATCAGATCATTGATATGTTGACCTCCGCCGGCAATACCCTGCAACATCAGGCTGGCTCTATTATCACTCAGTGAAATGGAAAGTAACATCAATTTACTTAAAAGAATTTTCTCATCCGGTTTGAATGAAGCCAATACGTCTTCTCCCGGATCATAATTTATTGTATCCTTATATACCATCACCTGATGAAATTCCAGTTCTTTATTTTGAATCCTGTCCATAATGCCAATCATTATCGGAATCTTAACTATACTGGCAGTTGAAAAAACCGTATCGGCATTAAATGAAGCAACACGGTCCTTTTTTAGTTCATGAACGTATATCCCGACCGTTCCATGAAATCCCATCACCAGGTCATCGATCCGCTTTTCAAGCTTCTTATCCGTTTTCTGTGCAATCGCAAAAAGAGAAAAGAACATCAATAGGCAGGTTATAAATTTCTTCATTGTTGGTATTTAGTAAGAACAAAAATAGTATTTGTTCATTCAGTTTCAGGATTTTCGATCGATGGAAAATCCTTCAACTCAATTAACTTTGCATGTCAGAAAATAAGTCGTGGAATGCATAAAGTAATGGAAAAACAAATCGTTCAGGCAAGTACGAATCCTGCCTTGACCGGAACGGTTTATCCGATCCTGATAATGATTAGCATCTCACACCTGCTGAATGATTCCATTCAGTCTCTCATCCCTTCCATTTATCCGATAGTAAAAGTGAACTATCATTTGAATTTTTCGCAGATCGGATTGATCACACTTACTTTCCAGTTGGCGGCCTCCCTTCTTCAACCATTGGTTGGCTTATATACGGATCACCGGCCCAAACCTTTTTCTCTGGTTACCGCTATGGGAATCTCTCTGATTGGACTCATTGCCATGTCGCAGGCTGGTAATTACCATTTTCTGCTTTTTTCTGTTGCCCTGATAGGCATTGGTTCTTCTATATTTCACCCTGAAGCGTCTAAAGTTGCCTATATGGCGTCCGGTGGAAAAAGAGGATTGGCGCAATCCATATTTCAGGTTGGCGGAAATGCCGGCTCCGCATTGGGTCCCTTAATGGCAGCATTAATCATTGTACCGCTGGGTCAAAGAAGTATCGGCTTGTTTGCTGTTCTGCCTTTAATTGCTTTGGGCGTTTTGATTTTTGTTGGGCGCTGGTACCAGTCACATCTCAATACTTTAAAACTAAAACCAAAAACCAGGGATGCGAATCAGCCTGCTTTTTCAAAATCCAAAATATTTTGGTCTATACTGATTTTAATTGTCCTGATTTTCTCAAAGTATTTTTATCTGGCGTCCATGGTCAGTTACCTGACCTTTTATATGATCGAGAAATTCAAAGTATCCGTTCAGCATGCACAGATTTTCCTCTTCATATTCACATTTTCTGTTGCGGCTGGCACTTTGTTGGGCGGTCCGTTGGGTGATCGTTTCGGAAGGAAGTATGTAATTTGGTTTTCTATCCTGGGTGTAGCTCCATTCACTTTGCTCTTACCGCATGCAAATCTTTTCTGGACAGCGATACTGACGGTTCCGATCGGAGTCATTCTCGCCTCTGCATTTTCCGCCATTCTCGTATACGCACAGGAGTTATTACCAGGTAAAGTAGGCATGATTTCGGGACTCTTTTTCGGATTTGCGTTTGGCATGGGCGGATTGGGATCAGCCTTACTTGGCGTATTGGCAGATCATAAAGGAATTATTTACGTTTACCAGGTTTGTGCCTTTCTGCCCCTGATAGGATTGCTTACAGGATTTCTTCCAAATATTGGTGGAAGAAAACAACCAACGGCTTAAAAACTGTTGTTAACTTTCGGATACATTTTTGCAAACCCTGATTACATGAAAAACAGAAATTTATTATTCACATTTACCAGTCTCCTTATTATCTGTCTTCATCCGGGCGCATCCTTTTCCCAGGAAAATAACCAGCCCATCAGGGTAATTGCCTTTTATACAGCAAAGCAAGACTCGGCTCATATTAGTTTTGTACACGAAGCGAACAGATGGTTTCCCCTGAAAGCCGCAGCAAATCATTTTACTTACGATTCAACAAATAACTGGAGTAATTTAAATGCCGGATTTCTTTCCAAATACCAGGTAGTGATTTTTCTGGATACACGTCCGGAAGATCCGGATCAAAGAAAAGCATTTGAAGAATATATGAAAACAGGCGGAGGCTGGTTGGGCTTTCATTTTGCAGGCTTTGCGCTCAACCATTCACTCTATCCCCAAAACTGGGATTGGTATCATAACGAATTTATAGGAGCCGGCTCATACGTGAGCAATACCTGGCGCCCGACTCCGGCCGTTTTGCGGGTAATGGATAAATCGCATCCGGTTACCCAAAATTTACCGGACACTTTTCGTTCTTCTGCAAGTGAATGGTATCGCTGGTCAAATGATCTGCGAACCAATCCGGATATTGACATTTTATTGTCTATTGACAGCACCAGTTTTCCATTGGGAACAGGTCCCAAATTATATGAGATCTGGCATAGTGGTTTTTATCCGGTTGTATGGACGAACAAAAATTACCGGATGGTCTATTTTAATATGGGACACAACGATATGGATTATAAAAATGGAGGAGTTAAAAGTTTATCTCAAACGTTGGGTACCAGTCCAATGGAGGACCAGCTGATACTAAATGCCATTCAATGGGCCGGACGGAAAAAATAAAAATATGAAGACAGTGATTATCACCGGTGCCAATGGTAATCTGGGTACCGCTGTAACAAAAGAATTCATTGAAAATAATTACCGTGTGATTGCGACAATCACAAACGAAAGTTCGAAAAAAGATTTCATACCTCATCCGAACCTGGAAATTTCGGTGGTGAATCTCACCGATCAAAAAGAAACTACTTCTTTTGTCGAAAATATGATACGGAAATATACCGTTATCGACGCCGCTTTATTGCTTGTCGGTGGTTTTGCCATGGGTGACATTGAAAATACAACCGGCGAGGATCTGCATAAACAAATTGCATTAAATTTTGAAACGGCTTTCTATGTGACTAAACCGCTTTTCGGCCATATGATGAATAACAAAAAAGGAAATATCGTTTTTATTGGTGCAAGACCGGCGTTGAACCCGGCACTGGGTAAAGATATGATTGCTTATGGCCTTAGCAAATCACTTCTATTTAAGCTGGCTGAATATCTCAATGAAGCGGCCAAAGGTAAAAGTGTTTCCATTTCGGTGGTAGTTCCCAGCACACTCGATACTCCTTCGAATCGCAAAGAGATGCCGGATGTGAATCCCGATATCTGGGTTAAGCCCCTGGAAATTGCTCAAACACTTGAGTTCCTGGTTTCTGATAAATCCAGCGCGTTGCGGGAAACTGTATTAAAAATGTACAACAACGCGTGAGGCGACCGTCAACAGTCAACGGTCAACGGTCAACTGTCAACGGTCAACTGTCAACGATCAACGATCAACGATCAACGAAAAACCGTCAACCGCCAACCGTCAACCGTCATCGGTCATCGAATAACCGTCAACCGTCAACCGTCAACCGTCAACAAGGAATATACTTTCATAACCCGCAGGATTTCAGCCACACCCCACGCCTGTGCTACACAGCCCCGGGGATGATGAGGCGCATCGCCATCGAATATTTCGGATACAGACCCGATACAACCCTCATTCAGGTGATTGGCAAATTGAGCGATCATATCAACAGCTTCCGTTCTGAATGATTCGCCCTCAGTCTTCATACCTGCTTCAATATATGGCCCCAGCAGCCAACTCCATATGGTTCCCTGGTGATAAGCGGAATCACGCAAAAATGTATTTCCGCCATAATGCCCTTTATATTCCGGATCTTCCGGGGATAAGGATCGTAATCCAACAGGGGTATATAATTTTGAACGAAGAATATTCATAACAGCCCTTCCTCGTTCTCCTTCTATCAGATGAAAGGGCAAACTCAGGGCGAATACCTGATTTGGTCTGATACTGTAATCAGGTTTTCCATCAGGATCAATCACATCTATTAAATAACTTCCTTCTGCGAACCAGAATTTTTCTTCAAAACTCTTTTTTGCCTGTGCTGCTTTTCCGGCGATACCATTTGCTTCATCGTTTTCTCCGTTCATGGTAAGCAGGGCCTCAAAAATTTTTAGTGCATTGTACCATAAAGCCTGAATCTCTACCGGCTTTCCCATACGCGGGGTAACCACCCGGTTCCCAACCCGTGCATCCATCCAGGTGAGTTGTTGCCCAGGTTCACCGGCATATAAAAGACCATCACCGTCCACATGAATATGATACCTTGTCCCCTTGAAATGCCATTCAATGATATTTTTCAGGACCGGAAGAATTTCATCCAAAACAAATTTCCGGTCTTTTGTTTTCTGGAAATAAGAAAAAACCGCATTGAAATACCACAGCGTGCCATCCACGTTATTATATTCCGGCGGTTCATTATTATCCTGGAAACGATTGGGTAACATACCCTCACTGACAGATTTTGCAAACACATCAATAATTTTTCTTGCATCCTCATAACGACCGGTTTCCAGGCAAAGTCCGGGCAGGGAAATCATAGTATCACGACCCCAGTCAGTAAACCAGTGATACCCTGCTATAACGGTTTTCAGTGCGATGGGCGGCCCTTCAATTATTTCAGCAGGAATTTCGCGCTTTACAACAAACTGATCTGCTGCCAGAACCAACTGACGCAAAAGATCTCCGGTCACCGTTTTTATCAGAGATAATTTTCGGTTCTTCTCCGTTTCAAATAGCGTGTCAGAATTTTTTCCGGTCGGATCTTCTGTAGAAATGATGATGTTTAAGGAATCTCCATCTCTCAGCAGTACACTGAACAAACCATGATTGAACAGATCTTCTTCGTAATCCAGTCCGCGATCTTTCTCCTGCAGATAATTAAAATGATAGTACCATTTATTCAACGGTTGAAAGGTAGATCCCGGAACGGATATAAATATATCCGGCGCTCCTTCAAAGGGTTGATTATGAAATAAGCCATTCCTGAATTCCACGTCCCAGAAAATATTATTGCTGGCATGCTGTAGCTGATGATAACCTCTGGCAGCGATCAGGGGCAGCAACTGAAGGCTGAATAATTTATCTGCTTTTAAAACTTCATACCGTATCAGTGTGCTGTTCTGTCCGTATACCATCGTAATGGTTTTACGCAGTCTGATACCGGCAGCTTCATAAATCCATTGTGGGAAAATATCTTTCTTAAACGAATTCAGATACTGGATACCTTTTGGGAAAAGAGTATCCCCATAATCATTAGTACTTAAATCGTACCGGTTGTTATCGAGGATGATACTTTCATCCAGCTTGGAAACCAGGAGTATGCGTTCAGCAGGTGGTTTGATGGCTGCCATCAGTAATCCATGATAACGCCGCGTGTTGCAACCGGACAAACTGCTGCCGGACCAACCGCCCAGCCCGTTGGTTTCCAGCCATTCCCATTGACAGCTTTCGGAAAAATTCTCCAGTGATGCTTTGTCCTTGTATAACAACATGAGATTTGATTAAAATTAGTTACTTTATACAAGGTTACGCAGATCAGCACCTAATGTCATTCATTTTACAAACTTCGTAATTGTCGGTTTTAAAACATTTACTCGCCCCTTGTTTTTGCTTTTGGGTAATGATATCCTGTCAAAATCAAACTGGTTTTAAGTTTTCACCACCACAAGCGACGCAGGATTCCACACTAAAACCTGCGATTGTTTTATCAGATAGTGGCTGGATTTCACTATTCAATGGAAATTCTCTCAGTGGCTGGCATACATATGGCCAAAAAAAAGCCGGATCGGCCTGGAACATTGATAGTTTCTCTATCCATTTAAAACCCGGTTTAAAAAACGGATATCAGACGGCAGGCGGCGGGGACCTGGTATCTAATGACACATTCAGCAATTTTGATTTGAAGCTGGAATGGAAAATTGCCAGGAAAGCAAATAGCGGCATCATGATTTTCGTAAAGGAAGATACTGCGAAGTATAAAGAAACCTGGAACACCGGTCCGGAAATGCAGGTATGTGATAAAGACAGCAACGAAGATGCTCATAGTCCAAAACACGAAGCCGGCGATCTCTATGATTTAATTTCATCTGTTGCGATGTCAGCCAGACCCGCCCTGGAATGGAACCAGGTAGAAATTGTAAGTAACAACAGCCGGCTCGACCTTTACCTGAATGATACACATATTATTTCCACTGTATTATGGGGTGATAGTTGGAAAAAACTGATTGCTGCAAGCAAATTCAATACAATGCCAGGATTCGGCAGTTTCCATTCCGGTCATATCGCTTTGCAGGATCATGGGGAGGAAGTCTGGTATCGTAATATTAAAATTAAAAAAATCCCACCGGGCAACTGATCATTTCAGTTCAAAGAATGCAAAAGTTGCTTTCCCGTGGCCACTGTTTTTAATTCCCAGATTCGTTCCGTAACTAACGTACAGATAATCTCCCTTTGTGTGGAAGTCTTTTTCATTTGCATGAACTGCTGTGACCGAATCTGTCAGCAGGATCATCAATACATCGGCCCTGTCAGGCAATATTGAAATATTTGCAGCGGGTTGGAGGTCCAGGCGGTACGCCCTCACCGGTTTTTCGTCGAACAGAAATGTAAAAGGCGCCTGCTTCACGGCCCCTTCTATCGTTATATAATTTTTATTCGTCAGCTCTATATCCATAACATGAAATTCAGAGCTGTCGCTATTCCAAACACGATGGATTCGGGGTTTTTCATAGAAACCCTCGAACCAGATGTTACCAACGTGTGGAATGGGAGAATTCGAATGGTCCTCCTCACTGATTACCTGTGAGCCTGTCTTCACATTATTAAGAATCACAAAAACGGAAGGCGTTGCATGTATATGAATCATTGAAGTATCGCCCGGAGGAAGGTGAACATCCAGGAGCCTGAGATGATCATTTTCCAATATTTTATGATGCCGGGGTTCCTGGCTGACAGGTATCTGGGCACGGCATACGACACTCACTAACAAACAAATGGCAAACTGTATCCCGTATTTTTTCATAAAGAAATATTTGAACCGGCAGGTTTTAACAAGTTAATCAGGGTTTTATGAATTAATGCAAAATATTTATACCATCCGGCGACCTTTTATGCCCGTCAAATTTGTAGCTTGCCAATGACTGCATCCACGAGCACGAAAGAATTTCCTCATCGACTATAAATATCGGGGATATGTTTCATGTGCACGCTTTTAACCCTCATCCTTTGCTCAGGCATTGTGTTGATTCTTATCTGATTATATCTGCTGATCAGTCGCAGGGTTTTATTGAACACATTTTCTTTCCCCAGATTACACAGAGTCTGGTATTTGGATTGGATCGGGGATCCACCGTCTATGACTGTAACCGTTTGGAATTCAGTGCCACTCATTTTATTGTCGGACCGAATGATATCGCCTGCCGGACCAGGATATTTCCCGGAATGCACAAGATGATTATACGTTTTACACCAGGTGGCCTCTATAAAATTTTTCAGCTGCCTGCCCGGTCGTTTATAAATCGCAGTCAGGATGCTGTAAAATTTCTCGGAAAACAAATTATCGGGATCAGTCGTCAATTAACGGAAAGAGATATTTCCGGGAAAATTGAACTCATCGACAACTGGCTGCTCGAACAAATGAAAACGCCAAAAAAGCCGCACCGTAATATTGACGATGCCATACAACTGATCGAACGGAACAGGGGAAATATTTCACTCAGGGAGTTGGAGGAATCTACCTTCACTACAAAACGCACATTGGAAAGACATTTTCTCGAACAGGTCGGTTTGTATCCCAAAAGTTTTTCCCGCCTGGTGCGATTTTGTGCGATGATCCACTATCTCGAATCCAATCTGAATGTGAAATGGCAGCAGCTGGCGGAAATTTTCGGCTATTACGACCATAGTCATTTGATCCACGAGTTCAAAACTTTGACTGGAGGGTCCCCACATCATTTTTTTTCCGCGAAAGCGTCATTTGAAAGAATCATGCAAATCTAATTTTGTCACTTTTTTCCAATAATAATATCCTATAGGCAAACTAGGTTTGCTAACCGGTTTTTAAATCTAACTGAACCGGATTTAACCAATAAAACTTTATCATATGTCGCATAATCGAAATGCCAACAGGCGTGATTTCCTCGGAAAAGTTACAGGTGCTGCCGCACTGATGGGGGTAGCTTCCCTGGTCAATCCGGCCAAAGCCAATGAAGGCTCGAATGTTTTTTCAGGAGCCTCAGCTGATCCTGACGATTGGTTTAAAGGAGTCAAAGGCAAACACAGAATTGTGTTTGATTGCACTGAACCGAAAGAAATATTCCCCTTTGCCTGGCCAAAAATATATATGATGACCAATGCGGCAACCGGGGGATCGGATGCTACCGCTGTAGTTGTTTTAAGACACGCCGCTATGTGTTTTGCTATCCAGGATAGTTTGTGGGCAAAATATAAATTCGGCGACGTATTTAAAGTTACTGACCCGCAAACAAAAGCATCGGCTTTACGGAACCCTTTCTGGAAACCTAAACCGGATGATTTTTCCGCCCCCGGAATAGGTGTTGTTCAATTGGATATTCCCGGACTACAGGCATCCGGAATTATGTTTTGCGCATGCGATATGGCCATTACCGTTTATAGTGCAGTCATTGCCGGTATGACAAAGCAGGAAAACGCCACCGTTAAGAAAGAGTTTGAGGATAATCTGATTCCGGGTATTCCGGCTATGCCCTCCGGTGTCTGGGCTGTGGGTCGGGCGCAGGAACACGGTTGTGGTTATTGTAATGTATAAAAGGTTAGCCTTTGCACAATAGATCCCTATGACGCGTAAATGGCTGTTCGTTTCAGTTCTGCTGCTGACGGTATTATTGGTACTGCTCGAGCACAGGGAAAAATCCAAAAAAGCAAATGAAACGCCGAAAGCGGCCACGCTTTCCACAAAAGAAATATTATGGGTGGCCCCGGATTCCGGCACGATTCCAAATGATGAATCCGGGGACCTGATCCGTTATGGTAAAAAACTGATCAGTCATACTTCCCTGTATATTGGTCCGCGCGGTTCTGTAAACAAAAATGCTAACGGCATGAATTGCCAGAATTGCCACCTGGACGCCGGCACAAAAGCCTGGGCTGGAAATTTTGGAGCTGTCGCTGCTCTTTACCCCCGCTTCAGCGATCGCAGAGGATCGCGTGAAACAATAAACCAGCGTATTACGGATTGTTTTGAAAGAAGTATGAATGGTGAAGCGCCAGACAGTACCAGCCGGGAGATGAAGGCTATGAACGCATATATCAGTTGGCTGGGAAAAGATGTAACGAAGGGTAAAAAACCAGCGGGCGCCGGATTGGAAATACTGAGTTTTATAGAAAGACCGGCAGATCCCCAGAGAGGAAAGATTTTATATCAGCAAAAATGCCAGAGTTGCCACGGATTAAATGGTGAGGGACAACCCGACTCGATAGCAGAATATCGCTATCCGCCCCTCTGGGGAGATCATAGCTATAATACTGCTGCGGGTCTTTACCGGCTTTCGAAATTTGCAGGATTTGTAAAAGACAATATGCCCTTCGGAAGTAATTATTCAAATGAACAATTAAATGATGATCAGGCATGGGATCTGGCCGCCTTTGTGAATAGCCAACCCCGGCCCGTTAAAAAATTCAAGCAGGACTGGCCAAATATTTTATTAAAGCCTGTTGATCTCGAAGACGGACCATATCCGGATTCCTTTCCATCCGTCCAGCATAAATATGGGCCCTTCGCCCCGATTGCTAAGGCTAAAAAGAACCCAGCTGTTAAATAATTCCGAGCCAGTCTTCCAATTGCATTTCAAATTTTATTTCACCTTTGCCGTGGATTCCTGTCTCCACCCAGCCGGCTTTAATGTAAAACGAAACGGCCCGTGTATGCTCTGTTTATTTACAACCCGCCGATTAAAAATAAGAAATCTCAGGGAATCAGATCTGGACTCCTTCCATCTGTACAGGTCCAATCCCGAGGTAACAAAATATCAGGGCTTCGATACATATAACAGGGAACAGGCAAAATCCTTTATCGCAGAACATCAAAATAAATTACTCATTATTCCGGGAGAATGGATTCAATTTGCTATTGAAAATATCAGCAGCCGGCAATTGGTAGGTGATTGCGCCATTTATCTTCATCCATCAGATTCAAGAATCGCCGAACTGGGTATCAGCATTTCACATCTGCACCAACGGCTGGGATATGCAAAAGAAACCATGCTTGGACTCATGAATTTTCTGTTTTCAGAGAAAGGAATACACCGGATCGAGGAAACAGTGGACGCGGAAAATCTGGCTTCCATCCGGATGATGGAAAGTCTTTCATTCCGGAAGGAAGCACATTTCATTGAAAATACTTTCTTTAAAGGGAAATGGGGTAGTGAATATCAATTCGCTATGTTGCGGAGGGAATGGGAGAAGCTAATACGAAATCCTTAAGGTCGGTAGAAAAAAATATAGGCCATTAAAAAGTACCTCCTTTACAATCAATCATTTACGGATAGACAAGAAGGAATGTTTTGCGCGTTCCTGATACTAAATAAATCGGAAAAACCGTTTTAGCAGCGGCCATTGGCCTATTAAAATCCTTTGTATGAAAAACCGGGCAATTTATAGTCTGATTGTACTTACCTGCTATTCCTGCAGCTCAACCAATTTAATGTCGCTTAGCGTTTTGAAACCGGCTCCTGTTTCCATTCCCGCGAATATAAAAACGGTTGCCCTCGTAAACAGGAGCAAAGCCTCCAGCGAATCCCAAACCCTTGACGCCATTCATAAAGCACTTTCCCTGGAATCCAATGACCTCCAGCAGGCCGGTGCAAAAGGCAGTCTGCGTGGTCTGTCAGATGAACTGATGAAAAATACCCGGTTCACGGAAGTAAAACCGGTGGACAGGGATTTGAGGTCTTTCGGTGCCGGCATATTTCCCACGCCCATGCTATGGGATTCGGTAGAAAAAATATGCAGGGAAAGCAATACGGATGTCCTTTTTTCTCTTGAACTGTTTGATACAGAAACAAAGCTGAATTATTCAGCCAGTCCGACACAGGTGAACCTGGGTGTGACCAGTCTTCCGGCAATTGTACATGCAGTCAACATGACAACATTTGTAAAAACAGGATGGAGAATATATGATCCCTCCACACGGACCATATTGGATGAATATATTATTGGCCGGGACGTTTCATTTTCTGGCTCCGGCATTAATCCGGCAGTGGCTGCCTCATCTCTGATAGGTCGCAAAGAGGCCGTTACCAGTGTGGGCATTCAGGCCGGCGAAGCGTATGCAGACAGGATACTTCCATGCTGGATCCGGGTTTCGAGAGATTATTTTGTATCTGGTAATGAAAACTTCAAAACCGCAAAACGCCAGGCGCAGTCTGGAAACTGGGATGGCGCTGCTCAAATCTGGTTAGAGGAAACAAAAAGCACTGATGGAAAATTAGCGGGTCGGGCCTGTTACAATATGGCCATCATCTCCGAAATCAATGGTGATCTCGACGGAGCCATACAATGGTCCCAGAAATCTTATGTAAATTATAAAAATCGCCTGGCGCTGCACTATCTGTCGATCCTGAAATACAGGCAAAGTCAGAATGAAATACTGAAAAGCCAAACAGTTGCCTCTAAGAACTGACCCGTTTACTAAATATTTGCATTCACCTACCTTTATGTGGATGCAAATGTTAAAGTATGAATTTAAAAGTCATTTCCTTCCAGCTTGCAGACAGCATCGATATAAAACTCTTCAAATCTTCCTTCCCCGCCACACTTCATTATTCGGACACGGATGAATTATTTTATGCAATAGACAATCAGAAATATCTGTATGTTTTCAAATACGGCATCGTTTGCTTTCTGGGATATTCAGAAACAGAGATGGCAGCTTTTTTTAAGATAATAGAACCTCTTTGTAAAAACCTGTTTGATCAGCGTCTGAGTGATGAGTTCGATATCGAAACGGAGGCGCCGGCCATTAATTATGGATATAACAAAATTGAAATTCCCGCCCCCGGCGTCGATGAATTGCGTCTCATCATGCTGAATGTTTCACAAAGCGTCGCCCTGGACTACTACAACCAGCAGACAAATTCTTTACTGGAAGAAACCAATTCCCATACACAACTGCTGGAAAGAAAGGGTAAGATTTTCATGGGTGGCATTAAATTGAAAAAATATATCGGGCGCACATTAAACCTGAAAAACCGGATATCTGCTAACCTTTACATTTTCGATTCTCCAGAAGAAACATGGGAAAATGAAAACCTGAACAAATTGGATATCGGATTAAAAAAAACATTCGATTTGCAGGCGCGTTTTCGTACGATCCAGGAAGGACTTGGCATCGTGAAAGAGAATATGGAATTATTCAGGGATCTTTTACAGAACCGCAACAGCAACACACTTGAATGGGTTGTCATCATATTGATATTGGTTGAAGTCATTAACATTTTTATCAGGAGTCCCAAATAAATAATTTGCCTTCCTGCCTGTTATCAGCCAACGCATCACCTCTTAAATCTTAATTTCCATCCAAACAGTAATTTATCTATCTTCAAAGCGCTATCTGAGCCGCAATAACGATTGCTCGCTATTCATTGCGTTAACTATATTTTATGGCCATTCGCGTAGCAATTAATCATAAAACCGCTTATCATTACGACCGGTTTGTTTCCCTGTCACCACATATTTTCCGCCTGAGACCCGCAGTTCATTCACGCACACACATCGAAGCGTATTCATTCAAAGTATTTCCTGAAAATCATTTCATTAACTGGCAACAGGATCCCTTTGGGAACTACCAGGCAAGGGTTGTGTTTCCTGAAAAAACGAAGGAGCTCCGGATTGAAGTGGAGGTTATTGCCAACATGACGGTGATCAATCCCTTTGACTTTTTTGTTGAAGAATACGCCGAAAACTTCCCGTTTAATTATAAAGAACAATTAAAGGGCGAGCTGATCCCATACCTCGAAATAAAAGAAGACGGACCACTGCTGAACAAATGGATGGACGGGCTGGACAGAAGTAAAAAAACCATCAACGACTTCCTTGTTTATATAAACAGGAAACTCAGCAAAGACATTAATTACAATATCCGCATGGAAGCGGGTGTACAAACCTGCGAAGAAACACTGGGGCTTGCACTGGGCTCCTGCCGCGATTCCGCATGGCTGCTCGTGCAGATTTTCAGACGGCTCGGACTGGCGGCACGTTTTGTTTCAGGATACCTGGTGCAATTAACCGCGGACATAAAATCCCTGGACGGGCCATCGGGTCCTGAAAATGATTTCACAGATCTGCACGCATGGACGGAAGTATATGTGCCGGGAGCGGGTTGGATTGGACTGGATCCGACATCTGGTTTATTTGCCGGCGAAGGTCATATTCCTTTGGCATGTACACCTGACTATGTGAGCGCCGCTCCCGTTGTGGGTGCATCGGATCCCTGTGAAACAGAGTTTTCATTTTCCAATACGGTTACGCGTATTCACGAGGATCCCCGGGTCACCAAACCATATTCAGAAGAACAATGGGCGGCAATGAATGCGACGGGATATAAGATTGACGAAGACCTTGATAAAGGTGATCTGCGCATGACCATGGGAGGTGAACCAACTTTCGTTTCCATTGACGACATGGAATCAGACCAATGGAATACCGCTGCCGACGGACCGGAAAAACGTATTCGCTCGCACGATTTAATTTTCAGACTTCGGGAAAAATTCGGTCCGGATGGCATGATCCATTACGGCCTTGGGAAATGGTATCCGGGTGAACCGCTCCCCCGCTGGCAATACGGACTATTTTGGAGAAAGGATCACTATCCGATCTGGAAGAATATCCGGCTGGTTGCTCATGAAAAAATTGAAAAGAAATTCACCTGGCAGGATGCCGAACGATTCACAAAAGAATTAGCCAAACATCTGGCCGTTAGTGAGAGCAACATGAGCACTGCCTATGAGGATATTTTTTATTTTCTTTGGTCAGAAGGAAAACTACCGGCTAATGTGGATCCTTTGGTCTCCAACTTAAAAGATTCAATCGAGAGAAGAACCTTATCCTCTTTATTGGATTCCGGATTGGGAAATCCCGCCGGTTTCACACTGCCATTAAAATGGAACTATGACAATAACAAGTGGCAGAGCTGTAAATGGGTTCTGAACAGGAAAAACTTATTCCTGATTCCGGGAAATTCTCCGATGGGCCTGCGTTTGCCCCTGGATTCCCTGCCGGCCGTTGCAAAGGAAAATGAGCCCCAAAAAGTGGAACGCAGTTTATTCGATGAACTTCCGGTGCTCGAAAATTATCATGAAACCATTACCAGTCGTTATGGACTTGTTTATGAACATCCCGTTCCCAAACAGAAAATAAAATCGCAGGATACACTTCTCGAAAAAAAAGATTCAGAAAATAAAAAAATAATTAAGGAAGAAGAAACCAAACCCCTGTTCGAAATACCCGTGATCAAAACGACGCTTTGCGTGGAAGCACGCGAAGGAATCATCTATGTTTTTCTTCCGCCAACAGATTATCTGGAGCACTACCTTGACCTGGTTGCATCTGTTGAAGCCACGTCTGAAAAATTACAAATGCCCGTGCGCATTGAAGGTTATGAGCCGCCGAGGGACTATCGTATGGAACGACTCGTCGTCTCTCCCGACCCGGGGGTTATTGAAGTGAATATACATCCTGCCAACAGCTGGAAAGAATTAGTATTTAATATCGACACGTTATATGATCAGGCATTTTTGGCGCGACTCGGCACAGAAAAATTCATGCTGGATGGAAGGCATACGGGAACAGGAGGCGGTAATCATATTACGATCGGAGGCGCAAAACCATCCGATAGTCCTTTACTACGCAGGCCCGATCTGCTGGCCAGTCTCATCGCTTATTGGCAACATCACCCGGGACTTTCCTATTTATTTTCCAGCGCATTCATCGGTCCCACCAGTCAGGCGCCACGAATAGACGAAGGAAGAGATGAGAAGTTATATGAAATGGAAATTGCTTTTAGCCAGGTTCCGGATCATGGTTTTATTCCATTTTACCTGGTGGACAGAATTTTCAGACACCTGTTAACAGATATTACAGGAAATACACACCGTTCAGAATTTTGTATTGATAAATTATATTCTCCTGACAGCTCTGCCGGAAGACTGGGCATTCTTGAATTTCGCGCATTTGATATGCCCCCGCATAAACAAATGAGTCTTTTACAAATGCTGTTGATCCGCGGATTGATTGCCAGATTCTGGAAGAAACCATATAAACATGAGCTGGTGAGATGGGGAACGGAATTGCATGATAAATTCATGCTGCCGTTTTATGTGCACCAGGACCTGGTTGAAGTAGTAAAAGATCTGAATGATGCAGGTTATCCTTTTCAGATGAGTTGGTTTGAACCTTTTTTTGAATTCCGTTTCCCGCATTATGGAACCGTGCTTATTGAAGGAATTGAAATGGAAGTGCGAATGGGTATTGAACCCTGGCATGTATTGGGAGAGGAAATGTCGAGTAGCGGTACTGCCCGCTATGTAGATTCTTCATTGGAAAGGGTTCAGATAAAATTAAGGGGATTGAATAAATCGCGCTATGTTTTATTATGTAATGGCAACCGGGTTCCGTTGAGAGAAACCGGAATCCGGGAAGAATATGTTTGCGGAGTTCGTTATCGTGCCTGGCAACCACCTTCTGCCTTACATCCGACCATCGGCGTCGACACACCTCTCACTTTTGATATCGTTGACACATGGAACAGTCGCTCTATCGGCGGTTGTACTTATTATGTTGCACATCCCGGTGGTAGAAGTTATGACAGTTTCCCGGTCAATGCCAATGAAGCAGAATCCAGAAGGGTAAGTCGTTTCGGAACCACTTCACATACTCAGGAAGTGCTCAGGCCTTCACCTTCTTTTTCTCTAGTCGCGCATTATATTGAGCAGGACAGATTACCATTTTACTATGACGCACCCATCGCGGATACGAATAAAGAGTATGTTCATACGCTGGATCTTAGGAGATCGTTCAAACATAAGGTATGAGGCGAGCAGGACGCAGGAGGCAGGACGCAGGACGCAGGAAGTAGGAAGTAGGAAGCATTTGATAAATAGCACGAACGTGGCAGACGACTTTTTTTCACAAATATTTCCCACAATTCACTTGATTATCTTCGTTGAAACACTTTTTATCAAATAAAATATCGAATTTACTTTATGATTAAATGCGAAACTACAAAAGGTATGAAGTGTGGGAAGAATCTCATGAATTAGTGAAATTCATTTACCGGCATATTGCGCCGGGTTTTCCGCAAGATGAAAAATATAATTTGACTAGTCAAATGAAAAGAGCTGCTTATTCTATACCATTCAATATTGCGGAAGGTTGCGGAAGAAATTCGGATAAAGATTTTACGCATTTTCTTGATATTTCACTTGGATCAGCAAATGAACTTGAATATTGCATATTACTCACCAGCGAATTGGGTTACCTGAACCCTGACATGTACAAATTAGTGAATGAAAAGGTTTGTAAAATCAGAGCAAAGTTGATAAATCTTATAAGATCAATTCGATAACCAAAAACTTCATAATTACTTCCCACGTCCTGCGTCCTGCCTCCTGCGTCCCGCGTCCTGCCTCCTGCTCAAATCACCAACGTGGAAAACTAGTATTGCCTGCATTGCTCAGACAGAGTTCATGAATGAATTGCAGTTTTTTTACGACTGGCTCGGAAATAACAAATGGATAAAAATCCGAATAACCCATACTACGACTCAGACTGTTCAAGGCAAAAGTTAATGGTAGCCACCATTTGATAATCTGGCCGAAGTCCGTCATATCATAGGGATCCTGCTGGATGCTTGCCTGAATACCTTTTGTATCCTGGACAGTATCCGGCTGAATGCGGATACCAAATGAAGAAGCGGTTTCAAGCGTATCCATCAGATGAAGATAATGGGCCCAGGTTTCCGCCCAGTCCTCCCAGGAATGAGAAGTGGCATAGGGACTAATGAAACTTTCACTCCAGTTAGCAGGCGCTCCCGTTTTATAATATTCATCAAGCGCTTTTGAATAGTCCTTTTCTTCATCTCCAAATAATGAACGATAAGTTTCAATCGAATCAGAATTTTTGATGAGCACCTCCCAATAATAATGGCCGATCTCATGACGAAAGTGACCGAGCAGGGTTCGATATCTTTCTCCCAGATCCTGCTTATGTTTCACGCGTTCTGCTTCATCCGCTTCAGCAATGTTCAATGTAATGACTCCGTTATCGTGACCGGTCATCACTTTCTCCTTCGGCGATGTGTCGGCCAGAAAATCAAATGCAATTCCGGTTTCTTCTTCCCCTATCTTCTTTTGCACCGGAAGACGAAGACGCAGCAGTGAATAAACCAGCCGGTGTTTAGCAATTTCAATATTTTTCCATCTCTTCAGGTTTTCCTGATTTGTGAGATCCGGAATGATCCGGTTCAGTTCACAGGCCTGACAATAAGCAGCATCTGAAGAAGCGGGAACCAGCCAGTTGCATGTTGAATACTCCGAATTTTTACAATAGCGGAACTTTTGTTCCTTATTCTGAGCATTGGCGAAAATATTATTTCCTTCTGCAACCAGGGTGATCAGCGAAAGCGAATGGGCATCGAAGCCCAGGGAATACTTAC
>Ga0206913_1089_pt1 | contig 19955 bp, 24 predicted proteins | sample Alteio_BWOrgHeat_72_FD_152942 | JGI IMG/M metagenome (GOLD analysis project Ga0206913, IMG submission 152942) | Enriched cells from forest soil in Barre Woods Harvard Forest LTER site, Petersham, Massachusetts, United States -... | ecosystem: Environmental > Terrestrial > Soil > Temperate forest >... | reverse complement strand
TTTGGCGGAGTTATTTATTCCGACAGTGCTGATAAATCAGCTCGCTTTATCATGAACTGCAATCAGAAAAAAATTCCTCTCTTGTTTCTGCAAGATGTAACTGGCTTTATGGTTGGCTCACGCAGTGAGCACGGTGGAATAATAAAAGACGGAGCGAAAATGGTGAATGCACAATCCAATTCGGTTGTGCCGAAATTTACCGTCATCATCGGAAACTCCTACGGAGCCGGTAATTATGCTATGTGCGGCAAAGCTTACGATCCCCGATTGATTGTCGGCTGGCCAACGGCACAGGTTGCCGTAATGGGTGGATCACAGGCAGCGAAAGTGTTGGTACAAATTGAAGTAGCATCGCTAAAAGCAAAAGGAGAAGAAATTACTCCTGAAAAAGAAAAAGAACTTTTTAATAAAATAAAAGATCGTTACGATTCGCAAACTTCTCCGTATTATGCAGCAGCAAGGTTGTGGCTCGATGCCATCATTCATCCTTTAGATACCCGCAAATGGATCAGTATGGGCATTGAAGCTGCAAATCATTCCCCAATTACTAAGCCTTACAATGTTGGGGTAATACAAACCTAAATTTATGACAAAAGAAGAAAAAGCAAAATTTCTTGATAATCTTCTATTAAAATTTGAAGGAAATAAGAGCTTTAATCATACACAAGTTCATGATAGATCATTTTATGAATCACTTGATGATGACTTTTTTGTTGTAGAAAATCATCTTAATTTTCTTATTGGAGATGGAATGATAAAAGTAACTCCACTATCAAATATGGGAAATATTAATTATGAATTATGTTATTATTCTCTCACAGAAAAGGGATTTGCTGTAATGACTGATTTGGAAAATTTAGGTTACGCTTCAAAACAAAAAGAAGAATCCGAGAGATATGCTCTTGATGTTGGCACGTACAAATTTGCTAAATGGTCAGTAATTTTAACTGCTATTGCAATTCTGCTTTCAATAGTTGGATTAATAAAATGTCATTCTAACTGATTACTACCGATAAAACATTATCCTTGCTCATTTAAAAGAATTAATTATCTTTGCTATCCTTAATTTTTAAAGCATGTATTTAGAAGCAGAAACAAAAAAGAAGTTTTTCAAAAAACACGGAAAATCTGAGAAGAACACAGGATCTCCCGAAGGGCAGATAGCGATGTTTACACATCGCATTAATCACTTAACCGGACATTTGGGGAAAAACAAAAAAGATGTGAATACCCAAAAAGCGCTGATTAACCTGGTAGGAAAAAGAAAAAAACTGTTGGATTATCTTAAGAACAATGAACTTGAAAGATACCGCGCGATTATTAAAGAACTTGATATCAGAAAATAAAATCAGTCGTTAGCTTTGGAAAAAGCATCCGCCATTTGGCAGATGCTTTTTGCATTTATAAAAGAGGGCTGCCAAAGCGTTTAATCAAAAAAATAAAAATCAAAAAATGTCAAAAACAGCAATTACAAAATCGTTCGATCTGGGAGATGGAAGGACAATTACATTAGAAACAGGAAAATTAGCCAAACAAGCCAATGGATCAGTTGTTCTAAGGCAAGGAGATACGATGCTTCTTGCAACGGTGGTATCAAACAAAGAAGCAAAAGAAAATGTAGATTTTCTTCCCCTTTCAGTTGATTATCAGGAAAAATATGCAGCAGCAGGAAGATTTCCGGGAGGATTTTTTAAGCGCGAAGCCAAGCTTTCTGATTACGAAGTATTGATTTCAAGGTTGGTTGACAGAGCGCTTCGTCCTTTGTTTCCTGACGATTACCATGCTGATACACAAGTATTGATTTCTTTAATCTCATCCGATAAAAACACCATGCCCGATTCGCTTGCAGCACTTGCAGCATCAGCAGCAATTACAATATCCAACATTCCATTCAACGGTCCGATTTCTGAAGTGCGTGTGGCAAGAATAGATGGAAAATTTGTGATCAATCCTACTAAAACAGAGTTGGTAAATGCCGACATGGATATTATTGTTGCTGCTTCAATGAAAGACATCAACATGGTGGAAGGCGAAATGAAAGAATGCTCAGAAGCTGATATGTTGCAGGCAATTAAGTTAGCACACGAAGCAATTAAAAAACAATGCCAGGCTCAGCTAGACCTTGCGAAGTTAGTTGCAGGAGCAGAAAAGAAAAGAGAATACAACCACGAAGAAAGCGATCTTGACCTGAAAGAAGCCATTACAAAATTTTGTTTCGATAGGGCTTATGCTATTGCAAAAAAAGGCAATCCAAGTAAAGATGCCAGAAAAGAATTATTTGCAGCCATTCAAAAAGAATACGTAGAAAAATTAGCTCCGGAAGTACAGGAAGGGAAAGCATTCTTGATAAAAAAATATTTTCACGATGCCGAAAAAGAAGCGGTAAGACAAGCTGTTCTGAAAGAAAGAACTCGTCTTGACGGAAGAAAATTAGATGATATTCGTGCAATATGGTGCGAAGTGGATTACCTGCCAAGTGCTCATGGATCTTCTATTTTTACTCGTGGCGAAACACAATCGTTGACAACAGTTACGCTTGGAACAAAAATGGACGAGCAAAAAATTGATGGTGCGTTTAACGAAGGCACAAATAATTTTTTACTGCATTATAATTTTCCTCCGTTCTCCACTGGCGAGGTAAAGCCAATGCGTGGAACAGGAAGAAGAGAAGTTGGTCACGGAAACCTTGCTCTGAGAGGATTGAAACAAGTTCTGCCGAAAGAAAATCCATATACAATTCGTGTTGTTTCTGATATTTTAGAATCGAACGGTTCATCATCAATGGCAACCGTATGTGCAGGAACCTTGGCTCTTATGGATGCGGGAGTAAAAATAACAAAGCCTGTCGCAGGTATTGCTATGGGATTGATAACAGACAAAACCGGCAAATACGCTGTGTTATCAGATATTTTAGGAGATGAGGATCATTTAGGAGATATGGATTTTAAAGTTGTAGGAACAAAGGATGGAATTACTGCTTGCCAGATGGACATTAAAGTAGACGGGCTTTCATATCAGGTATTGACCGAAGCATTGGAACAAGCGAGAAAAGGAAGGCTTCACATTTTAGGAGAAATGGCGAAAGTTATTTCTGAACCAAGAGCGGATTATAAACCACATGCACCTCGTATTATTAAAATGACAATTCCGAAAGAATTTATCGGAGCAGTTATCGGACCCGGTGGAAAAGTGATACAAGAAATGCAGCGCGAAACAGGTGCTGTGATTGTGATTGAAGAAGTAGGCGATACAGGAGTTATTGATATTTCATCCAATAATAAAGAATCAATAGATGCAGCTGTGGCGAGGATTAAAGGAATTGTTTCGGTTCCTGAAGTGGGCGAAATTTATGAAGGAAAAGTAAAATCCATTATGCCATACGGAGCTTTTGTTGAGATTCTTCCGGGTAAAGACGCATTACTCCACATATCTGAAGTAGATCACAAGCGACTCGATAAACTGGATGGAGTTATCAAAGAAGGTGATAAAATTCAGGTGAAGCTCATTGGCGTTGATCCGAAAACAGGAAAATTAAAACTTTCGAGAAAAATACTATTGCCGAAGCCGGAAACACAAGAACAGAATTAAAAAAGCTCTTGTTCGTCAATTGAAAAAATTCTAACTGCTTTTCCCAAACAAAAAATTTGTCGGGATTAATTTGGCATTGATCGGGAAAATAATCTTATTTATGCGAAACTTTTCACAAATGGTTTCGTAGAATTAAGTCTAAAATATTTTTCATGAGGCAACTGAAAATTACCAAACAAATTACCAATCGTGAAACAGCTTCACTTGATAAGTATCTCCAGGAAATTGGCAAAGAATCATTGATTACAGCCGAAGAAGAAGTTGAACTCGCCAAGCGTATCCGCATCGGAGATGCGCGAGCACTCGACAAATTGACTAAAGCCAATTTGCGATTTGTCGTTTCTGTTTCAAAACAATATCAGAATCAGGGATTAAGTCTTCCCGATCTTATCAATGAAGGAAATCTTGGTTTGATAAAAGCAGCTCAGCGTTTTGACGAAACAAGAGGATTTAAATTTATTTCCTATGCGGTGTGGTGGATACGTCAATCCATATTGCAAGCGTTGGCAGAACAATCGAGGATTGTGCGATTGCCGCTGAATAAAATTGGCTCCATCAATAAAATAAACAAAGCCTTTTCAAGACTTGAACAGGAGTTTGAACGTGAACCGACAGCCGGGGAAATTGCCAAAGTTCTTGAAGTAACGGAACTTGAAATAAAAGAATCAATGAAAAATGCCGGTCGCCATGTTTCTATGGATGCACCATTGTCATCGAGTGAAGAACAAGCCAGCACCATGCTTGATGTGATGGAGAACGATGAAACCCCAAGCCCTGAAAATGGATTGATCAATGAATCGTTGCGCAGAGAAATTGAGCGCGCATTAAAAACACTTAAACCAAGAGAAGCTGATGTGGTACGTTATTACTTCGGGCTTGATGGAAGCCATCCTTTAAGCCTTGAAGAGATAGGAGAAAAATTTGATCTTACCCGCGAACGTGTGAGACAAATAAAAGAAAAAGCCATCCGAAGACTTAAACATTCTACCCGCTGTAAACTGCTGAAGACCTATTTGGGATAAAGGTTTCAAATTTATTTGAGCACAAAGAAAAGAAGGGCGATTGCTAATAAAACAGCAATTCCAACCAAAATCTTTTTCACAAATTTTACTTTTTCTATTATCTGAAACATTGTCGTTAGAATTAGCAGGGATTTTAAATAGACATGATCAAATATATTAAAAAAAGACAAAATGTACATTATAAAATACAGTTTGTATTATTAAATAGACTATCAAAGGTTATATAGCTGAATCAAAACCATGAATTTTGCATTCATGGTACACATTGGGCAGAAGATAAAGAAAGCATTGGATGAATCGAAATATTCTGTAACGGATTTTGCTACAAAAATTAACAAAAGCAGGACAGTTGTCTATAACATTTTCGAACGCAGTACCATTGATACCGGACTTTTGTATAAAATCAGTAAAGTTTTGGATCACGATTTTTTCAGTTATTACAATGAGAACATTGGCTGGGTTGCCAAAGAAGAGCAGGCAAATTATATTAAGAAAAATGATTTGCTGGCAACGTTGAACGAAGAGTTGCAAAACTGCAAAAAGCAATTAGCCGAATTGGAAAAGAAATACGAGCTTCAGGAAAAAATAAATAAATTGCTAGAAGAGAAGATCAAAGCTAAAACCAATAAAAATTAAGTCTTTCACTAAAGTTCTACAAGTGAGAGAAAATATTTCTGCTTCTGTTTTACAAAACAATTACCTTTACAATATAATTTTCTGACAATGGCTCATTTAGTAGCTCCCTCCATTCTTGCAGCGGACTTTGCAAACTTGCAGCGCGACATTGAAATGATCAACAAGAGTGAGGCAGACTGGTTTCACGTAGATGTAATGGATGGTGTTTTTGTTCCCAATATTTCTTTCGGAATGCCTGTTGTCAAAGCCATTGCCAAACATGCAAAAAAAACGTTGGATGTTCACTTAATGATTGTAGAGCCGGATAAATTTTTACAAGCATTTAAAGAAGACGGAGCAAATAGTTTAACTGTTCATCTCGAAGCATGCATACATTTACATAGAACAGTTCAGGCAATAAAAGCATTGGGAATGCAGGCTGGAGTTGCTATTAACCCACACACGCCAGTTGCTTTTTTGGAAGATATTATTGCAGATATTGATTTAGTTTGTGTGATGTCAGTGAACCCTGGATTTGGCGGACAAAAGTTTATAGAAAATACGTACTCAAAAATTCATCAACTCAAATCTCTTATTGCCAATAGAAAATCAAAAGCTAAAATTGAAGTGGATGGAGGCGTTGATCTTAAAAATGCTGCAGCACTTGTAAAAGCAGGTGCCGATGTACTTGTTGCCGGCAATACTGTTTTTTCTTCTGCTGATCCGGCGAAGATGATCTCAGACTTGAAAAGAATCTACTAAGTAACTCTAATGGATTAAATTCATGAAACTAATAGTAAGAATTGTTATTTGTCTATTTTTATGTAAATCCAGTCATGCACAATCAATAACTGACACCATAAAATTAAATCTTCCCTCTTTCTGTGATAGCTATAGAACGATAGGCAATAAAAGAGTTCTCGTAGAATGTTTTAAAAAAAATTTACTTTTAAACCTACATCAAATAAGGGATTCTCAAAACCAGATAGATAGTTGTGTTTGTTTTACTTCCAACGAACGAGGGAATGATAAAGTGATAGTTTCCGAATATAAGAATATAGGTCATTCTCTATGGCAAGAAAAATTATATGAAAAAAGTGTAATTAAAAAAACAACATTAACAGCATATCCTAAAAACATTATTAAAACAGATTCTATTGTTGGAGAAAACTTTAATGGGAGTCTTATTTTATATATTTTTAACTATTATCAAATTAAGTAAATATTCATTTACTTTTGAACGCTATTTCACCGCGTACATCACTTCCTTCACTGTTTTAACTACTTTGGCTGCATTTGGTAATGAAGCTTCAATTAAAGTAGGAGCGTAGGGTAGGGGAACATCAGCAGTAGTTATTCTTCGTACAGGAGCATCGAGATAATCAAATGCATCTTTCTGAACTTTAAAAGCAACTTCGGTTGCAATGGAACCCAAAGGCCAGGCTTCTTCAACAATTACCAGACGGTTGGTTTTTTTAACGGATTCTATAACAGTTGCATAATCAATTGGGCGAATGCTCCGCAAATCAACAACTTCAGCGCTTATGCCTTCTTTTTCTAATTCAGCGGCAGCTGCCAAAGCAACTTTCATAATTTTTCCGAAAGAAACAATGGTAACATCGTTGCCAGACTTTTTAATATCCGCAACACCAATGGGAATTAAATATTCTCCTTCCGGAACTTCACCTTTGTCACCATACATCTGTTCGCTTTCCATAAAAATTACAGGATCGTTATCTCGAATGGCTGATTTTAAAAGCCCTTTTGCATCGTAAGGAATAGAAGGCACCACCACTTTTAATCCAGGGCAGTTGGCATACCAGTTATCAAAAGATTGAGAGTGTTGTGAACTCAGCATTCCTGCCGAACCCGTTGGTCCGCGAAAAACAATAGGCACAGTAAATTGCCCACCGCTCATACTCATCATCTTTGCTGCGCTGTTGATTACCTGATCAATTGCAACCAAAGAAAAATTAAACGTCATAAATTCAATGATAGGACGCAAGCCGTTCATAGCAGCTCCTACACCAATACCAGCAAAGCCAAGCTCGGCAATGGGAGTATCAATTACTCGTTTTTCGCCAAACTCTGCCAACATTCCTTTGCTTACTTTGTAAGCTCCGTTGTATTCGGCAACTTCTTCTCCCATCAAAAATACTTTTTCGTCTCTTCGCATTTCTTCAGAAATTGCTTCACGAAGCGCTTCACGAAATTCTATTGTTCTCATTCAATTTCCTTTTGGTCAGAGCAAAAATACATTTTTATTCTAAAACTAGAACTTTAGCCCATGCTTCATGTTTCGACTTTGCTCAATGTGACGCAAGGTGTGGTTGTCACCCTGAGCGGAGTCGAAGGGATAAAATGATGTAATATTTACAAATTATCGTGTTTTTTCTACGCCTTTTTTGGTTAACTTTGCTCTCCTTTAAAAAAGAATTTTCTATGAAGATACTTGTGTGTGTCAGCCATGTTCCTGATACTACTACCAAAATTAGTTTTGTTAACGATAACAAGGAATTTAACACAGCTGGCGTTCAGTTTATTATGAATCCTTACGATGAATGGTATGCTTTGGTAAGAGCGCTGGAGTTGAAAGAAAAATCAGGCGGAACAGTTACACTTATCAATGTTGGCAAAGCAGACAGCGAAGCTACTATCCGCAAAGGTCTTGCAATTGGCGGTGATGATGCAGTGCGTGTTGATGCTGATCCGACAGATGCTTTTTTTGTTGCAGAACAAATTGCCAATTATGCGAAAGCAGAAAATTACGATTTGATATTAGCAGGAAAAGAAACCATAAATTACAATGGAGCGTCTGTTGGGGGAATGATAGCAGAATTGCTCAACTTCCCTTTCATTTCACTTGCAAGTAAGCTGGAAATTGAAGGAACTGTAGCAACCATTGAACATGATATTGACGGAGGAGTTGAAGTGGTTGAATGTTCTCTTCCGCTTGTATTAGGAGCACAAAAAGGAATGGCAGAAGCCCGTATTCCCAACATGCGTGGAATTATGGCAGCAAGAACAAAACCCTTAAAAATTATTCCGGCAAGCGGAGATAACAAACTGACTTCAGTTGTTTCTTACGCATTGACTCCGGGAAGAACAACCTGCAAAATGATTGATGCCGAAAAGCCGGAAGAACTTATTGATCTTTTACACAATACCTCAAAAGTTATTTAATCCATTTAATAAAAAGCGAATGTCAGTAATTGTTTACACAGAAATCTCGAACGGAAAAATCAAAAAATCTTCTTTAGAAGCGGTTAATTACGGAAGCAGAATAGCATCTAAACTCGGTACATCAGCCACGGCAATTGTTTTAGGAGATGCCGATAATGTTGCTACTGAAGCTTTGGGAAAAGCCGGAGCAAAGAAAGTCTTGAAGCTGAAAAACGATAAATTAAAAAATGACGATCCTCAATTAATTTCAGCAGCAATTGACCAAGTCGGGAAATTGGAGAATGCTGATGTGTTTATTTTCTCTCACGATTTTTCAGGAAAGGCAATTGCTCCGCGATTGGCAGCAAAATTAAAAGCAGGCTTTGTTCCTGGTGCAGTCGGAAATCCTGTAATTGAAGGTGGAAATTTTGTGGTGAGGAAAAATGTTTTTTCAGGAAAAGCAACAGCTGATTATGCCATTCATTCAGCTAAAAAAGTCATCTCTCTTTTGCCCAACTCTTTTGCAGTAGAAACAACTGGTGGGACTGCTGAAGTTTCAGATTTTAATGTGAATTTGGATGGAGTAGAATCCAAAATAAAAATAAAAGAAGTGAAGAAAAGTTCTTCTACTGAATTGTCATTGCCCGATGCAGAACTTGTTGTTTCTGCCGGAAGAGGCATGAAAGGTCCAGAGAACTGGGGAATAATAGAAGATTTGGCAAAAGCACTTGGTGCTGCAACAGCTTGCTCAAGACCTGTTTCGGATATGGACTGGAGACCGCATCACGAGCACGTGGGACAAACAGGAATTGCCATTCGTCCTAATTTGTATATCGCAATCGGAATTTCTGGCGCAATACAACATTTGGCGGGAGTTAATGGAAGCAAGGTAATTGTTGTGATTAATAAAGATCCGGAAGCCCCGTTTTTCAAAGCTGCTGATTACGGAATTGTTGGCGATGCTTTTGAAGTTGTTCCTAAGCTCACTGCTGCCGTTAAAAAATTCAAAGCTTCTCAAAATTAATTTGACTTGCCTTGGCAGAAATGAAAAAAATAAAATTAGACATTGTTGGATTGTCATACAGCCAGACACAATCGGGGGCGTATGCTCTTGTTTTGGGAGAAGCTAAAGGGAAAAGAAGATTACCAATCATCATCGGTGGTTTTGAAGCTCAGGCTATCGCTATTGAGTTAGAAAAAATGACACCAAGCCGTCCGCTTACACACGATCTCTTTAAAACATTTGCAGATACTTTCGGGATCAAAGTAAAAGAAGTAATTATTTACAACCTCGTGGAAGGAATTTTTTACGCCAAATTGCTTTGCAACAACGGAGACAAAGACACGGAAATTGATACACGAACTTCCGATGCAATTGCATTGGCTGTCCGTTTTCAATGTCCCATTTATACGTATGAATTTATTTTATCAAGCGCAGGAATAATTTTGGAAGACGGTAATACACCGCCTGTTGAAGAAGGGAAAAAAGTATCTGACGTTGTTGAAGTAGAAGACAGCACCAGCTTCAAAAAAAAATCAACAGAAGAACTAAAAGAACTCTTGAAAAAAGCCATTGAAGAAGAACAATACGAAAAAGCTTCAAAGATCAGAGATGAACTGAACGGTCGTAAAAAATCATGAAACAGTATCACGATTTAATGAAGCACGTGCTTGAGCATGGCACAAAAAAAACAGATCGTACAGGAACTGGCACCATCAGCGTTTTCGGTTACCAGACGCGATTTAACCTTGCAGAAGGATTTCCGCTTTTAACAACTAAAAAACTTCACACAAAGTCTATTATTCACGAACTACTTTGGTTTTTAAAAGGCGACACGAATATAAAGTACCTGAAAGAAAATGGTGTTTCTATTTGGGATGACTGGGCTGATGAAAAAGGAAATCTTGGTCCTGTTTATGGATACCAATGGCGAAGCTGGCCGACACCGGACGGAAAACACATTGATCAAATATCACAAGTAATAGAGCAAATCAAAAAAAATCCTGATTCGCGAAGATTGATTGTAAGTGCCTGGAACGTTGGAGAAATAGAAAAAATGAAACTTCCGCCATGCCATGCTTTTTTCCAGTTTTATGTAGCAGATGGAAGATTATCCTGCCAACTCTATCAGCGCAGCGCAGATATATTTTTGGGAGTTCCTTTTAACATTGCTTCCTATGCGCTCCTGACCATGATGGTCGCAAAGGTTTGTAATTTAAAACCCGGAGATTTTGTTCACACTTTTGGAGACGCACATTTGTATTCAAATCACATAGAACAAGCCAATACTCAGCTAAGCAGAGATTTCAGAAAGCTTCCTGTTTTGAAAATAAATCCTGCTGTAAAAGATATTTTCGGATTTAAGTTTGAAGATTTTACGTTGGAAGGATACGATCCTCATCCTCACATCAAAGCAGCAGTTGCTGTTTAATCATTGTCATTCTGAGCAAAGCGAAGAATCCATTAAATAAAAGCAAGATGCTTCATTCCGTTCAGCATGACATTAAAAAAGACATAAAACGTATTGCTATTGTTGGACCTGAAAGTACAGGAAAAACAACGCTTGCAGAGCAGCTTGCGAAACATTACAACACTGTTTTTGTTCCTGAATACGCAAGAGAATATATCGGCAAATTAAAAAAAATATATACTCTTAAAGACATTGAAATTATTTCAAAGAAACAACTGGAGTTAGAAGATGCAAAAGCAGAACAAGCAAACAAAATATTATTTTGTGACACAAATTTGATTGTCTCAAAAATATGGGCAGAGTATGTTTTTGGTAAATGCCCTCAGTGGATTTTAGATGAAATTAAAAACCGGCACTACAATTTTTATTTACTCACCAATATTGATTTGCCCTGGGTTGGTGACGAACAAAGGGAACATCCAAATTTGAGAGAACCCTTATTTGGATTGTACGAACAAGAACTTAAAGAAAAAAAATTCTCCTTTTCTGTTGTTTCAGGAATTAATGAAGAGAGATTTCTGAATGCAAAGAAAGCCTTAGAAAACCTATAATTTCACACAAACATTCTTAGCTTCTGTAAAGAAACTAAGCGCTTCAAAACCTCCTTCACGTCCAACACCAGAACCTTTTACTCCACCAAAAGGAGTGCGCAAATCGCGTACCAGCCAGCAGTTAATCCAAACAATACCAGCGTGTATTTTGCTTGCTACCCTGTGCGCTTTTGTTAAGTTTTCCGTCCAGATGGTGGATGACAAACCATATTGTGTGCTATTGGCATACATGAGTACTTCTTCTTCCGTTTCAAAAGGAGTAAGTGTTACAACTGGACCAAAAATTTCTTCCTGGTTGGTTCGGCAATTGTAAGGCAAGCCTTCAATTACGGTCGGTTCAATAAACCAACCGTTTGAAAATTCACCTCCGGGATTTACGGCATTTCCTCCGCATAAAATTTTGCCTCCTTCTTTTTTAGCCAGTTCTATGTAGGATAATATTTTTTCGAAATGTTGTTTGGAAACAATTGCTCCGAGCTTGTTTGCATCGTCTGCCGGATTCCCGACCTTCATTGCTTTTGTCTTTGCAACAAATTCCGTTTTGAATTTTTCGTAGATAGATTTTTCGATGAACATTCTTGAACCACATAAGCATATTTCCCCTTGATTCGAAAAGGAAGAATTTAAACTTGTTTTAATTGCATTTTCAAAATTGCAGTCAGCAAAAATGATATTAGGATTTTTTCCGCCAAGTTCCAGCGAAAGTTTTTTAAACATTGGTGCAGCAGTTCTTGCAATTTCCGCTCCTGTTTTTGTTCCGCCAGTAAACGATACGGCTGAAATTTCAGGATGAGCAACAATTGCAGCACCAGCTTTGCTTCCAAGTCCGTGAACGATATTTAAAACTCCTTTCGGCAAACCGGCTTCAATGCATAGTTCTGAGAAAAGATAGGCTGTCATTGGAGTAATTTCTGATGGTTTTGCAACAATCGTACATCCGGCTGCGAGTGCCGGAGCAATTTTCCAGGTGAAAAGATAAAGCGGAAAATTCCATGGAGAAATACAACCTACAACACCAATCGGGTCGCGCAAAGTATAATTGATTGCGGTATCTTCCATTGAATGAGCTTCGGCAGCAAAATGCAAAATTCCGGTTGCATAAAACTGTACGTTGCTGGATGCACGAGGGATGTCAATCATTTTTGCAAACCAAACAGGTTTGCCATGATCGGTAGATTCAGCTGTTGTGAGCTTGTCGAAGTTTTTGTCAATCAGTTCTGCAATCTTCATCATTATTCGTGAGCGCTCATCTTTTTTTGTCACCGACCATTTCGGGAAAGCGGCTTGTGCAGCATCTACAGCCAACTGTACATCTTTTTCGTCTGAATCGGGAATGAGAGAATAAACTTTTCCTGTTGCAGGATTGTAGTTATCAATGTATTGTTTGCTGATAGGTTCTATCAACTCTCCGTTGATGTAATTTTTTATCTTAATCATGAGAAATTAGGAATTGAATACGAATTTACGAATAAAGAAAAAACAGATTAATTACTAACGACTTTGGACTAATTTCTTATTTCTCAGATGCCTGTTTTTATCCCGTGAAGTCTTCTTCGCCAGATTTTTCTTCAAAGCATCTGTAAGGTCAGTCCCTGTTTGGTTGGCAATGCAGATTAAAACAAAAAGCACATCGGCTAATTCGTCTTCCAGTTTTTTTTCGGAATCAGATTTTTTGAAACTTTGGTCACCATATTTACGTGAAATAATTCGAGCTACTTCTCCAACTTCTTCGGTCAGAATAGCCATATTGGTAAGTTCGCTGAAATAACGAACTCCATATTTTTTTATCCACGCATCAACTTTCTGCTGTGCTTGTTTTAAAGTCATGAATTATGAAGTATAAATAAAAACGGAGATAAAAGTACGAAGATGCCTCAACTTCGCTCGGCATGACAAAGAAAAATTACTTATTTGCTTTTTTTATATACTCTTCCAAAGCCATGGTCATAGAAGGTGCGCTGGGTGTTGGAGCTTGTATATCGAGTTTAAGACCGGCATCCAATACAGCTTTAGCTGTAGTTGGTCCGAAAGCAGCAATGCGAGTTTTGTTTTGTTTAAACTTGGGAAAATTTTCGAACAAAGAAGTAATTCCGGATGGACTGAAAAATACCAATGCATCGTAATTTACCTTTGCAAGATCAGATAAATCAGTACAAACAGTTTTATAAAGAACGGCTTTGGTATATTTTATTCCCTGTTGGTCGAGCACTTCGCTAATTTCTTCCTTGCTGATATCGGAACAGGGCAACAAAAATTTTTCATCTTTGTGTTTCTTGATCAATCCTATTAAATCATTGATGTTTTGTTTGCCATGAAATATTTTTCTTTTGCGATACAAAACATATTTTTGAAGGTAATAAGCGGTAGATTCTGAAATGCAGAAATACTTCATAGTATCCGGCACATTCACTCTCATTTCAGTACATATTCTAAAATAATGATCAACAGCATTTCGGCTGGTCATTATCACAGCCGTATGATCAATTATATTAACGCGGTCTTTTCGGAATTCTTTAGCCGAAATTCCTTCTACATAAATAAAAGGGCGAAAGTCAATTTTAAGATTATACTTTTTTGCAAGATCAAAGTACGGAGACTTATCTGTTTCAGGCTTTGGTTGGGTGACAAGGATCGTTTTTACTTTCACTTTTTAATTACTTTTAGTTTTTTAAGAGAATTCAATCTCTTTATAAACAAGCCGAAAATATATATTTAACCAACAAATACCTTTAGTATAACGACTAAAGGCATTATTTCGAGGGTGCAAAGATATAAAAATAAATAGTACTTGGAAATATTTTGATTTTGATTTCCGGTGACGCTTCTGAAAATTCTGTAGGCAAAAACAATCATTATTATTAAAAGTCCAGAATAGATTAATGCCTCTGCCGGCAGTAGTTTTAAAAAAGACATGGTTATAGTGACAGGTAAAAGAAATAATCCAAGGATTTCATTAAAAAGGAAAATGTTGAATACATATTCTGAAGCAGCGTTTTCAGCTTTAAAAAGATAACCTAAAAAGTAGATGAGACCTATTTTAAAAAAATACAATACAGATATTAAAAGGCACAACTGCACATACAATAATATGCCCGAAGTATCATAGAAAAAAGAAAATGATTCTTTTTTAACCGCAACTCCAAAGTCAAATATCTGATAAAAAAACAGCGAGATAATTAGTATGAAAAGAAAAAAAAGAGCAACTGAAACTCTATTTGAGACAGCAGATTCCTCTCTGTCAAGTTGATTCATGCGACTGGTAAAAAAAGCATTCAATATTTGTCGCAAACGTTTTCCGTAATTCGAACGAAGCCAGGCGTACAATAAAATAGCAATGAATAGCGTGACGGATATCCAATATTTAGGATCGTAATTTAAAAATCTCGGAGCAATAGTCAATAACAGAATGTTCAAGAACTGTTTGCCCATTTTGAAAATATAATTGTGGATTATAAATTGAAAACCCTGGAAATGTTAAATCCGAATTTGAATCCTCCTTTGAACCAGCTATCTGGGGAATAGGGCAGAAAAGCATTTTCATTTATTCCGGCTGCATTAGTAAAATCAAGGTGAAATACATGCCCACCAGTTTCAATTTCAATACCAATAGCCAAAGGCATGTAATAAGGATTTGTAGGATTGTTTTGACGAAATTTGGAAAAAGTGTAGAAATAATCTACTATGATGCAAAGCCTCTTGGTGAGTTTTATTCTTCCGCCAGCTCCAAGAGAAAACAAATCATTCTCCGCTTCTGCACCGTTGTCGGGATTTATGTAATCTTTAACAAAATTCATGTGCATGTAAGTTGGCAATACTTCAAAGGAAAACGATGAATTAAATTTACGAGCAATAATAAGTTGGTTTACATAAGATATGCGATGTGCAAATTTCTCATCGCTTGCAGCAATAGTAGTTCCGTTATATAACTCAGTGCTTCTCTCTGGAGTTACAGCCATGTTTTCGTACAAAGCAACTGAAACCGGAATTTTATTGTCGGTGGTTTGGTCAAGTAAACGATATTTAAAAGTTCCATCAATATTTTCATCGTATTTGCTTCTTGCAATTCCCACCGTCATTTTATCAGTAATTCCGTAATCAAAAGCCAGGCGCACGTCTGAAATAGCATCCCATCCATACCAAGTATGAAAACCTCCGCCACTTTCACCTCCGATGTCACCAAAACGGTGAGTTATTCTAAAATCCAAGGTGTTTTTTTTTACGGTTTCGGTGGATTGGGCATTGATAAGTTTGGTGGTTTTAAAAGTTGCAAATACTTTTTCATGACTTTTTGGTTTTTGAACCGAATCGAGCATGCTCAGCAAATCTGCTTGAGCAAATGTTTGTTTGCATACAAAAAAACAAAAGCTGATAAGCAATAAATATTTTGATGTTGTTTTCATTTTTTAAATGGTTCAAGAGTTGCATTTAGTTTTACAGAAACATCTTCGGCAATGTTTTTTACGTAAAGGCTTGGAACTTTTATGTTGTAGTCAGCAATGTGAATATTAAATGCACCTTGCAGCATTATTTGTCCTCCTTTTATAGTGAGTGTTCCATCCAATGTCTTGTCTTTTTCTACACCGTGTATTGTAATTTTTCCTGTGGCAGTTACTTTGTACTCACCATCTTTTGTGTAATCAATAGTTTCGTTGATTTTTCCTTTGAAAAAGGCATCGGGAAATTTATCCGACTCCACATAATCTTCATTAAAATGTTCCTGCATCAAAGGTTTAGCAAATACAAACCCTTTCATAGGAATCTTCATCTGAAGATCACCAGTTGCAGTACTTAGTATCGGCTTGGAAGCGTTGTTAACAGCTTCAATATTTTCGAGCGGAGACTCTGAAAAAAAACTGATTTCACAAGTTTTAGCCAGATATATTTGAGCATGAATTAACGTACTCAATAATATTAAGGTCACAAATAAGAAAGAAGTTTTCATAGAGATTTTGGATTTAATTGTTTGGAGCGCCTGCATCAAGCCAACATGATATTTTTTGTTTTTCATCAGCTGTCAGAGCTGGCGATCCTGCTTGGGGCATATCGCCTAATACGAATACTCTGTTATATAATGGATTATTATTTGTGCCGATTTTTGCTTTTAAGCCACTGTAAGTTGTATAATCACCATTTCCTGTTCCTCCAGGTTTGTGACATGTAACACACTTATTATTGATAATAGGATTAATGACTAATGAATAAGTTACTTTTAAGGAATCGCATAAATTTTTTGATGTAGAGGCGGGGATAGATCCTTTATCTTTTAAACAGGCAACTAGTATAAGAGAATAAAGAACCAAAAGACCAAAAGCATTTTTCATGAAATAATTTCTATGTCAAATATAATAGAATTCCTTTGAAAAAAAGAGCTAACTCTCTTGAGTTAGCTCTTTTAAATAATTATGTCTAAGTCGTTATAAATTCTGTAAAGTGAATACACTTTTAAGAATGATTTACACAACTATTTATCTTTGAACTATTGCTGACTGAGTTGTATTTAAGAGTGCAACAAGAGCGTTGAAAAGTGATGCGTTATTTGCTTGTGTAACGCCATTTTTTCCTAAGCCAATACCAATATCACCTACAAACTTATTGAAATCAGTTGCATTTACTGCAGCTGCTGTTGTTGGAGTAGCAGCACCAAAGCGAGCATAAGTTGCATGATTGTGAGCCGCAGCCATGCTCAATCCGGTATATTGATAGGTGGCATTTGTTGAACCAGTGGCCGTACATAAAAAGTCTGTAAAATTTTTGCTTAACGCAGTCAGGCCTGTAGTATTATTAGCCCCAAGTTCAGCAAATAATGTAGGGAAATAAGGTGCTAATTGAGCATCAGCAGCAATTACGTTTATAGAACTGTCAACAACAGAACGAAGGGTTAAACGACCTTTTTCAATCTGTGTACCTGAGTTTTTAGGATCGGCTACCAATGTAGTACCTCCAACTTGTGTATACAAAGTAGGTGTGGTAGTAGCGGTGGTAGCAGTTGTTGTAGTTGTATTGTCTGACTTTTTACAAGAAGACAGGTAAATCAACATTAATGTTGATATGCAAACGGTTATTAAGGCGAATTGTTTTTTCATTTGGTTTGGATTAGTTGTTTAATTGATATTGATTTAATTAAATAATTTAGAGATATAGTATGAAATCTGATAAGTAAATGATTTCTTATCAGCCATCATTGGGCATCCTGTTTTTAAAGCTGATGCATCTACAATATATCGTTCAGCGTTATAATGACCATAGTTTATTAATTGGTTATATACATTGATGGAAGTTTGCTTACCGACCGCATAAGTATACACCAAAATGCCATCTTTTACATTAAAATATGTACTCTCGATTCCTTCTAGGTGACCTACAAAGCTTCTTATTTTATTTGCTTCGGCAGAATCAATAGTTTGTTTAAAATCAATACGACTTAATTGACTCATAACTTGGTTATTAGTGGGGTGCCTGGTTACTAAATAGATATGAATGACTAATACAAACGATAACACAAATAAAATCGAGAATGTCCAAATTAATAGTTTTTTAATACTCATTTTTTCATTTTCCTTTAACATACGTAAAAAAATACCCGATGGATTTATTAGGGAAAGTATTTATAAGAAATTCGGTAGCAGAATTTTAAAATATAACCTTGTGGGTTGGAAAATATACGTACCTATGAAATAATTAATGGTACTCCTAAAACGCAGTTCAGTTTACTGTCAATTTTTTAGGTTATGTAAACCTTATGTTTTTATTTTGAAGATTTACTGTAGTCAATTTGCTTGACGAGTTTCCCATTTTCATCCCAGTAGTTCCATTTTCCTGTCTGAGCATCGTTTGCATAAAAACCTTCATAACGTTTCATTCCATCATGGTACCAAGATGTTGTCGGACCATTTTTCATCCCATTTTTAAAAATAGTTTCGCTCCAGGCCTGTCCGTTGTCGTACCAGCTTACCCATTGTCCTTCACGTTTCCCGTTTTTGTAAGTGCCTTTGATTTTAAGTTTGCCGTTCGGATAAACTGTTTCATAATCTCCGTTTTGTGTGGATGAACTTTCATAAGCCGGCTCAGCAATGTTTTTGGAGTCAGCAGGTGTAACTGTCGGCTCTTTTTTATTTTCCTGATTATTATTTGAGCAAGAACAAGCAATAATTGCTGTAAAGAGAAAGAAAATATATTTTTTCATAATGAATTATTTTTTTCGTTCAGTGGTATAAATGACCAATTGTTCCAGCGAATTTCGTGATTCATTTTTATCGAACGTATTTAATATTTTTAAAGCAGCATCTTTGTATTCGTTCATTTTTTTATTCGCATATTCAATTCCTCCGCTTTTTATAACATAATCAATCACTTCGGCCACTTTATCAGGATTGGTGTTGTGGTTTTTTACAATGTTGGTTATTTTTCTTTTATCTGACCAGGATGATTTGTTGAGAGCATAAATCAAAGGCAAAGTCATTTTTTTTTCTTTGATATCAATGCCGGTTGGTTTTCCAATGCCGTTTCCTGTTCCGTAGTCAAACAAATCGTCTTTTATCTGGAAAGCAGTTCCGACTGTTTTTCCGAACTCGTACATTTTTTTGATTGTTTCTTCACTGGCATTTACAGATGCTGCTCCACAGGCACAACAGGATGCAATGAGAGAAGCCGTTTTACTTTGAATAATTTCAAAATAGATTTCTTCGGAAATATCCAGCCGCCTGGCTTTTTCAATTTGCAAAAGTTCGCCTTCGCTCATTTCGCGCACAGCATTGGAAACAATTTGCAAGAGCCGATATTCTTTATTGTCAACGGAAAGAAGCAATCCTCTTGAAAGAAGATAATCACCAACTAGCACAGCTATTTTATTTTTCCACAAAGCATTTACTGAAAAAAAACCTCTTCTTTCGTTTGAATCATCTACTACGTCATCGTGAACCAATGTTGCTGTATGAAGCAATTCAATAAGCGCTGCTGCACGATTTGACGATTCTGTTACTTCACCGCAAAGTTTTGCTGAAAGAAAAACAAATAAAGGACGCATCTGTTTCCCTTTGCGTTTTACAATATAATGTGTAATCTTATCAAGCAAAGGCACGGAGCTTTTCATGGATTCTCTGAACTTGTTTTCAAATTCATCCATTTCCTTGGCTACCGGAGCTTTTATTTGATCAACAGTTGACATCATCTACACTTCAATTTTTAGCTTTCTGGTTTTAAATGCACCTATATTTCTGTTAGCTAATTGTCCGCAGGCAGCGTCAATATCTTTACCACGACTTCTACGAACATTTACTATTATTTTATTTTTTTCGAGATGTCCAATGAATGCTTGTAGTCTTGCTTCTGTTGTTTGCTCCAGTTCACCGTTTTCAATAGGATTGTATTCAATAATATTTATTTTACTGGGAACACGTTTGGAATATTCAGCAAGTTCGGCAGCATCTTGTAGCTGATCATTGAAATCTTTAAAAACTATGTATTCGAAAGTAATTCGTGTTCCGGTTTTATGGTAAAAATAGTTCATTGCATCAGCCAAAGCGTCCAAGGAGTTTTGTTCATTGATA
>Ga0206913_1090_pt1 | contig 20044 bp, 13 predicted proteins | sample Alteio_BWOrgHeat_72_FD_152942 | JGI IMG/M metagenome (GOLD analysis project Ga0206913, IMG submission 152942) | Enriched cells from forest soil in Barre Woods Harvard Forest LTER site, Petersham, Massachusetts, United States -... | ecosystem: Environmental > Terrestrial > Soil > Temperate forest >... | reverse complement strand
TGGAAGAGCGCTGCGATGAATTGGGGCTTGAGTTGATGGTAAATAATAATACGGCTTTGCATGAAACCGCATTTACGGTTTCTGTTGACCTGCTGGGTCATGGCTGCACTACGGGCATTTCAGCGCACGATCGTGCATTAACTATCCAGGCCCTGGTGAATCCTGCGACAAGACCCGGAGAACTCGGAAGACCCGGGCATATCTTCCCTTTACGGGCGAAAAAAGGCGGTGTTTTGAGAAGGGCCGGGCATACCGAAGCAGCAATAGATTTGGCCCGACTGGCAGGATTTGAGGCAGCAGGCATCCTGGTGGAGATTATGAATGAAGATGGCAGCATGGCCAGACTCAAGGAGTTGAAAGAAATAGCCCGGAAATTTGATTTTAAAATCATTTCTATCCGCGACTTAATCGAATACAGGTTGAAGATCGATTCCCTGATTGAAGAAATTGTGCGGGTAGATATGCCGACTAAATATGGTCATTTCAAACTCATTGCCTTTAAAGAAAAAAACACAAGCAATGAACATCTCGCGTTGATAAAAGGTGAATGGAAAGAAAATGACCCGGTACTGGTACGCGTACATTCATCCTGTTTTACCGGGGACATTCTCGGTTCGCTTCGTTGCGATTGTGGAGACCAGTTGCACAAAGCCATGCAGATGGTGGAAGCCAATAAATCCGGTATCATATTGTATATGAATCAGGAAGGACGTGGCATCGGACTGGTAAATAAATTAAAGGCTTATAAATTGCAGGAAGATGGAATGGATACAGTAGAAGCGAATCTTCATCTTGGATTTCCGATGGATAAGAGGGATTATGGAGTCGGAGCACAGATCCTTCGTTACCTGGGTGTCAGTCGATTAAAACTGATCAGCAATAATCCAAAAAAACGAATGGGTCTTTCAGGATACGGTTTGGAGATTGTTGAAACGATTCCCATTCAGATCCCGTCCAATCCGCATAACGAAAAATATCTGAGTACCAAGCGGGATAAACTGGGACACTCACTGCGTGAACAACTTTAACACAAGTGTGGAAGACTGGAAGACTGGAAGACTGGAAGTGTGATTATAACTACCTTTTCTAACTATTATTTCCAGACTTCCAGACCTCCAGACTTCCAGACTTTTAGTCTTGTGTTTAGTTTTTAGAGGATGTATTGTCAGCAGGAGCCTCCGTCTTCTTCTTCTTCTTAAAAATCTCATCCAGTTTGTCAAAGTCGCGGCGGTACGAAATACTTGTTCCCGAACTGTTCATTGTATGATTGCCGATGTTGAGATAAATATAAGAATCGCGATAAAAAAAAGTGAGTACCACACGGCCATTTTCAGTCAGCTTGTATTCTGCCGTCAGATTCGGAAGAAATTGAACGGCCGCGTAAGAGGCCTGTTGGGCAGTCAGACCAAAATCAAAAGCGCTTCCCACTGTGAAAGTCAGTCGTTCGTTCATAAAACTTTTTATCACTGACAAATTCAGATTCGTACGGTCATACGTGTACGTAGTAGCATTCGGATCAGTGGGACTCAGGGGAGCCAATGCAGATCCATTATAAACAGCTGTATTAAAGTTTACGCGCAGACTTTTGTCTTTGAATACCTGTTGGAACTTAGTAGAAAAATAACTGCTCATGGCTCCCGATATATAACTGGATATGCTCGATACAAAAATGCCTCCCACCGCTTCATTTGCTGACAGGTTGGCTCCGCCGGGACTACTCAACGGACCAAAACTATTAAAAACCAGGAGGAAAGCAACCTGTTTATTTAATTCTCCGGGGTCGGAATTGATCCGGTCAATTTCACTTTGTGCATACAGATCGTTCCTCAATTCACTTTTTGGTGGTATTTGTATTTCAAAATTGATCGTTGGATGCATGAGTTTATCTCTCAAGGAAGCCACCACCCAGATGGGGCCCAGATAACTTTTGGCTTTGGATCCCAGCAGCCCCGCGTTATTTGACTGTCCGCTTTTTTGTTCATCCAAAACACTTAATTGAATATTTTCTGCTTCATATATCGCCTGAACATTGATATCAGCATCATATGGATCTCCCGACCAGCGGATAAAATTTTCAACTCCCTGCATAAACACGAAAGGTTTTTTGATGAAGGACTGGAATGAAAAATTATAATTACCGCGATCGATAACATACAGTCCGCGAATGCTTAAGTCTTCATTTGTACCCACTCTCATCTGCAGATTTCCGTGTCCCGTTGCCTTAATGATGTCCTTGGTAAGGGGGTCAATAATTAGGAAGACATTTGCGTAATTATTGGCCGAGATATCTACCGTCACAGTAAAATTATTTTCAGAAGATGTCAGTTTCTGTTTTGTCATTTCCTTTCCATACACTTTCCAAACGATAAAGTCAGCATCGGCACTTTCGCGGCTTGTGTTGGTCGGAATATAGATATAGGAACTGTCGGTGGGTTCACCCTTGATATCCATTTGCAGGTCTTCCTGGGGGCCATACAATTTTACATTTGCCCTTCCTATCATAGATCCATAAAACTGATTGTTGTCAGTGATATGTGTATTGAGCAATAATAGTTTGTTGGTATTGATGGCAAAATCATAACTCATATTCCTGAAAGAATGATGATATAATTTCCCCTTCGAAACCTCCGCCGTATTGCCTAATGAATCTTTGATCTGAAACGATCCGAAATCAATGCCGTCAGCACGCATATGTATCATGGCAGAAGGAATACGGTAAGTACAGCGCGTATAATTTACATGGAGCTTGCCATCTGTTAAATGTATGTCACCGATATAGTCCAGTTTATCACCCGTCCCAACGATTTGCAGGTTCCCCGTTGCATAACCGGTCACGTTGCTGAATACAGCTCCAATATATTTTTCGAGCAGATCAATTTTGGTATTCACCATATTCGGAATCATGATATTGATCGGTTGCTTGGCGCTGTCACTTGTATTAAATATACCCCTAAGGTCAAAGTGATAATCCTGGTTGTCAGAATTGACGGTTCCGTTTACAATGCCGGTAGATTTATTGTAATCGGCAGTCAGATTTATTTTGCCTACTGAATCGTTTGAAAAACGAAAATATTCGGCCTGACCGCTGAATCGTGCATATGTATGATTAAATGGATCCGTAACATCGATTTGTCCCGTCAGCACGCCTTCCACTCTTTCATCCTTAATGAAAAATGGGGCGAAGTCTCCGATATTTATCTTTTTAAGATCAAGGTGGATATCATTCCAGTTTCCTTCTCCGGAAGGTGATGTACTTACCAGGAATTGTTGGTCACCGCTATAAATCCTGACAGCTTCGGCGCCTACTGTATTTTTACTAAACAACAACTCTCCGTTTTTGTCAATCGTCCAGGTCTTACTGTTGATATCAAAAGTAGAAGGATTGAATTTTATTTTAACTCCGTCAGTGAGGGTCGTAACCTGCGCCGAAATGTTGGCGGCATTAAGTGTCTGATTCGCACTGGTGCTGATTTTTACTTCAGAAATATCATTAAATGAACGTAGCTGAATATGTGTTAATGGAAAGTGAAGACTGTCATTCACATATACTTCGCCGATCTTGTTATCGATGGAAAGGCTGTCATAATTACCATTCCCTTTCAATTCTACTTTATAAAACGATAAGTTCTTATAATTAAACTGGGGAACATCGGCATTTATATTCAATAGGTTTTGGTCACTGTTTATTCGTCCGTTTATGTTGGTGTTATTAAATCCACGGAAATCTTTTGTAAACAGGTTAAGGTAGGGATCCACCTGACGCGTAGTAATAACGAAACTGAATTTTTCCCTGCTCAGTTTGATTGTATTGGGTTTGATATAACTCGGATAGTAACGGTGCAGGAATTCCTGAAAAGCAGCCGGCAATTTCTTGATGGAAAAATCCCCGACAATCGCACCTTCAAATTCATTGCTCATAACCGTAATCGTCTTACTGCTATCAATGATATTCGACTCCACTACCAGTGAGTCAAAAGACATGCGCTGTCCCTTTTTAATAATGGATGCATCAAATATTCTGGCCTTCCCTAAAAAGTGGTCGATGTCATTTCCGGAAAAATTAAACCGGAGTTTACCATTAAAGGCAATACTGTCTCTGGTAAAATGAAGCGCGTGGAGATTCGCTTTATCAACTACAGCGTTGAAGTCAAATTTGGGAATATCCTGGCTATAATCAATTAAACCAATCAAAGTAGCATGCAAATTGGAATCGTTTGAAATGACTTTCCCATCGAATCTCTTTTTTCTGACCTGTCCGTTTATGAAGATATCTTCATAAGTATATCCCTGATAATTAAACTCGCGTACATTGCCATCCAGACTGGCATTGATGCTGTTTAAAGCGAGCCCGGTACCATGTACTTTTCCATTAAATGAAATCTTGCCCAGGCTGCTGTCTTCTAAAAAACTTCCTAATTGAAAATCATTTGTCAGCAAATTACCCGAATAGATAGCCGGACGCCCCGTGGGTATTTGCATTGTCACATTGGTTACCAGGGTTCCCAGATTAGTTTCTATTGTACCTGAAGTAACAAAATTCTGGATGGTCCCCTGGAAGTTCCCGACGAAATGAAGATTTTGAATCCGGTCGATCCTGGGATTGTTGATTTTTTTCAGTGACGGAATAAACGTAACAATGTCCTGGTAAGTTGTCCTAAAATCATTGGATCTGAAATCAATAAACGTTTTATTTATATCAGGCAATCCTGCGAGGTGTATGTCTCCCCGGAGTTCGGTATGTAATCCTGCGTTAATTTTTATATTTTTTCCTGAGAGGTCGGATACAGAGCCTTTTATTTTTCCCGTAATCAGGATATTTTTTTTCCAGGTTTTAAGATCCGATGAAAAATAACCAATGTCATCGCTGTCAATGGTTGCATTTGAAAAGTCGGCCTCCATTTTAACTTTAGTAGTAAATTCAGACAGGTCGTCGAAACTCTTAAAATGCATGGCGAAGAAATCCCTGATATGACTTTTACCCGTAAGCAGGTCGAAATGGTTAAATTCCATCCCTTCAGGATAAAACTTTACGTCGGCATTTAACTTCTGTACAACAAAGCCAGACTTTTCTTTTGTCGACAAACTCATTTTCCCCCGGATACTATCTTTTATGAAATGAAAATCCTTGAAATCACCTTGTATCGATGAAAAATGAATATGGTAGCTGTCGAATACAGTGGATCTTGTTGTATCCAGGATTTTATCGTCCCGGAAAGAACCATTTTCTATTAAGGCATGTCTGACCACAATATTCCATTCAGCCGGATTCCATCGAAGGTGCATCGGATCATTTACTGCCGGGCTGTTGTCCGCTGCCAAAGGGGGACGGTTTCCGTTATAATTTCGGATGGCAAAATCGGGCCTGGTGATTTTTAATAGATGAATGATCGCAGTTTTCCGGTTTAAATCCAGTTGTTCAGCATCCAGGCTTAACCCGGCCAGTTTAAGTTCCATATCCTCTCCCTTCCATTTATCCTGCTTGATCAGGTGAAGATTTGAAGCATCGAAATCGCGTATAAAAAGTTGTATTGTTTTCTTTTCACTGGTATCTCCCGAGCCAAAATAGTCTGCCAGGAACTGGTAATTCCAAACCGAGTCAGTTCGGAACATGCGTACATAGGTGTCCTCTAATCCAATGTACTTTAACTCAATTTTATCCTTAAAAAAGAACCAGTCCGTGATGTTAACCCGAACCTGGCCGGAGTATAAAAGGGTATCACCTTTAAGATCTTTTACCAGAACGCCGTTCAGCTTCATTTTATTAAACAGGGCAAAATCAATATCCTGTATCGTGATCTGTGCGTGAAGGTTCTTGGATAATGTAGTTGTAACCCTTGTCAACAGCCAATTCTGGACTATATGGGTATGAACGATAGCCCACAAAAAAACCAGGAGGAGAATTAGGGTGAGCAGCGTCCTGCGGACTATTTTACCGGCTTTTTTCAGATGGGTATATTAGATGGGCTAAAGTACAAAAATCGTGCGGCATAATCAAGTGATCCGGCCCTTCCAGATTAATGCCCTAGACTGGAGAAATTGGCTCCGGAATGCCCTGTTTACAATGCATCCGGCTGCTCTCGTTCCAAGCATCAAGCAGTAAAAACCGTTTGAATTAGTAACATTCCGCGTCGTCATCTCCTCGCCAGTCTGCGACTGCTTCCACTACTCCGGACAGGGAGATGCGAATGACTTCAGTTCTTCCGATTGCCTCTCGTTCCTGTACCTGATACCCCATTTTTTCTAATTGCTCTATAACAGGTTTCGGAAAATCCTTTTCAACATATAAAATGTCTGGCAACCATTGATGATGAAATTTAGGCTTATTCACAGCTTCTGAAACTGACATGCCGAATTCCATGATATCCATCAGAGTTTGGAAGACAGAAGTGGTAATGGTTGTACCACCTGGCGTTCCCAGTACGAGGAACGGTTTGCTCCTGTATAGTACAATGGCTGGTGTCATGGAACTCAACATTCTTTTTCCTGGCGCAATGGCATTGGCATCACCACCGATAGCCCCATACATGTTGGGAACACCCGGTTTGGCACTGAAATCATCCATTTCATTATTGAGAAGAAATCCGGCACCAGCAACCACCGTTCGACACCCATAACCATCGTTCAATGTGGTTGTGATCGACACACAATTACCTTCTTTGTCATAGGTGTCAAAATGGGTCGTCTCTTCACTTTCATGTATTACCCCGGCTTTAATTATATCGCTTTTGCCAGCAGAATCTTTATTGAAATTTTTCATTCTTTCTTTCAGGTATGGATAACTGATAAGCGTTTTCACCGGAACTTTAAAGAAGTCAACATCTCCCAGATATTCGGCGCGATCAGCATATGCCAGTCTTTCCACTTCTGCCATCAGATGAACGGATTCAGTTGTTTCAAAACCAAATTGATTTAAGTTCCGGTCTTCCACCATCCGCATCATTTGCGGTAACAGAATACCGCCGCTACTGGGCAGCGGCATTGTTATGATTGAATAATCTTTTTTAAAAGTGAACAGCATGGGTACTCTTTCCTTTGCGGAATAATTTTTCAGATCCCCATAACTTATTAGACCCTTACCGCGATGCATTTCCTCGACGATCAGCCGGGCTGTCTCACCTTCATAAAAGCCCCTGACCCCCTGATCGCGGATTCGCCGCAGCGTTTTGGCAAGGTCCTTTTGAATTAATATATCGCCGGCTTTCCAGCCTGAATTTTTAACAAATACAGGTAACCGGGAATTATATTTTTTAAAATCTTCCTGGTGATCATTCAGATCTGATGCTTCGGCTGCAGTAATTGCAAATCCTTTGTCTGCCAGATTTATGGCGGGCCCGATTAATTTGCTGAAAGGCAATTTGGCATATTTATAATAACTAAATATTCCGGCGACAGATCCGGGTACACCAGCAGCAAGATGACCGTTTTCACTTTTGCCCGGAATTACATTTTGATTTGAATCCAGGTACATGTTTCGGTATGCTGCGGCAGGAGCCTTTTCCCGAAAATCGATCGTAATATTTGAGCCATTGGCCAGCCGGGCAACCATGAATCCTCCTCCCCCGATATTACCGGCGCCCGGATATACAACGGCCAGGGCTAATTGAGTGGCAATGGCTGCATCTACCGCATTTCCACCCTGTTTTAACATCTGTAATCCAGCTATACTGGCCAGGGGATGTGCGGATACTACGGCACCGTTCCGGCAAATGACATGTTTTTTAAAATGGTAGGTCAATACCGGATTCCTTTGGGCGAATACTGTTGAAGAGCCGCTTTCAATAATCAGGAGTATTGTAAAAATGTAGTACTTCGGGTTCATATGCATGTGATGAAAATATGTAAAATTAACGAAGGGTTCCTGATATGTTACCGCAGATATAATATCGCGCAGGGTTTCTCAGGGATTCATTAATTTGGCGATACCAAAGTTGTCTATTCCGAATGAAAATATTATTGACTTCCTTTTTCTGTTTGTTTCTGCTTGCAAAATATTCTACCGCTCAGATCCCGGAACCGGAGAATGCTTCAGATATTCTTCTCCGGATGAAGAAACTGAATGTGCTCAGATCGGTTTTATATATCGCTGCCCATCCGGACGATGAAAATACGCGCCTGCTGGCCTGGCTTTCAAAGGACAAGTTTTATCGGACAGGTTATTTGTCATTAACCAGAGGGGACGGTGGTCAAAATCTGATCGGCGATGAGCAGGGCATAGAGCTCGGACTGATCAGGACCCAGGAGCTGATGGCAGCACGAAGGGTAGATGGGGCCGACCAGTTTTTTTCGCGTGCTTATGATTTTGGATTTTCAAAAACTACGGCTGAAGCACTTAAAATCTGGAACGAACAAAAAATATTAAGTGATGTCGTCTGGATCATCAGAAATTTCCAGCCGGATATCATTATTACTCGTTTTCCGGAGGATAAGCGGGCGGGTCATGGGCAACATTCAGCGTCTTCCGTTCTTGCACGGATGGCTTATACAGCCGCTGCAGATCCAAAGCAATTTTCTGAACAATTTAGATACGGAGCCCTTCCCTGGCAGGCAAAGAGAATTTTTTGGAACAATTACAATTTCGGAAACGTCAATACCACCCGCGAAGACCAATTGAAAATAGAAGTGGGCGGCTACAACCCGCTGGTTGGGAAGAGTTATGGTGAGATAGCGGCTGATAGTCGAAGTCAGCATCGTTCGCAGGGTTTTGGGGTTGCTCATTCCAGGGGCAATTTCTTAGAGTATTTTTCTTTGACTGAAGGAGAGAGGGCCGACTCATCTCTCTTGCAAAATATAAACTGCAATTGGAGCCGGGTTCCGAACGGCGCTCCCATAGGTGAAATGATTGACCGGCTCATCAAAAATTATGATCCCGCGGCACCGGGTCAATCTTTGCAATCACTCGTTGAAATTTATCAGCATATAAATGCCTTAGCACCTGGTTATTGGCGTAAAGTAAAACTGCAGGAAACATTAGAGCTCATTCACGCATGCAGCGGTTTGTGGCTGGAGGCGACAGTTCCGCAGGCTTATGCGCTTCGTAACCAGACCATTCCTGTCACTTTACGTGTAGTAAATCGAGTTCCGTTAGAAATGACTATTCATTCTGTCATCCTCAACGGTCAGGATACCAGCTGGAATTTAACGTTGCAGCCGGGAGTGAACTATTCACTGGTACGACAAATATCACTCAGGGGACTGCCTATTTCCCAGCCTTACTGGCTGAATGAATCAATGAGTCCCGGATCATATAACGTGCAGGATCAAACGCTGATTGGAAGACCCCTGAATCCCCCGGTACTCGACGCGGTTTTTGAAGTCCGTTTGCTGGGTGAATCATTCAGATTTACACAGAGTGTATTTTACAGATTTACCGATGCAGTAAAAGGGGAATTATTTGAACCGCTCACTATTGTACCTGGTCATATGACTTATTGTGATCCTGACCTGCTGGTTTTTACCAATGGAAAGGAAAAGGAATTGATGGTTAAAAAGCAGCTAAAAACTTTGCAGGATGAAGATGAGGAGAATGGTGTAATTCATCCTGCCGTTTTATCCGCTGAAAAAAAATCCGGAGTAAACGCACCATCTATAGCCATTACCCCGATTCCCGGTTTTCAGACAAAAGATATCTCCCATCCGGGTGACAATAATGAATTTCTTCTGAAATCGAATCTGACGAAGAATCAGAATACGGCGACCTGGATTATCCGTACGAAGAATGGAACGACTGATACGCTATTACAGTGCAGAACCATTTCATATGAACATATACCGAGGATTGACTATTTTAAACAAGCTAAATCCACCGTTGTTTCCGTCAATTTGAAAACTGCTGGAAAGAGGATCGGATATATTGAGGGGGCAGGAGACAAGGTACCGGATGCATTGTCTGCCATGGGATATACGGTTATTAAACTAAATGAAGACATGGTTACCAGTTCCGGATTGCAAAACATCGATGCCGTCATCACAGGTGTTCGTGCTTATGATGTGCACGATTGGTTAAGGGGGAAGTACGGGATGTTAATGGACTATATCAAAAACGGAGGTAATCTGATCGTTCAATATAACAGAAATCTTGGTAATGATACAACCGGGATTGGTCCATATCCTTTTGGAATTTCAAATGCGCGCGTTACCGAAGAAGACGCGCCGGTTCAGTTTCTCCTGCCGTCTCATCCGGTTCTTCACTTTCCAAATGAGATTTCAGATAAAGATTTTGAAGAATGGATACAGGAGAGGGGGATTTATTTCGCACAGCATATCGACCCGAGATACCAGGCTGTTTTTTCCATGCATGATTCGGGTGAGGCTCAGCAAAACGGAAGCCTGATCATAGGACATTACGGCAAAGGATATTTTTCCTATACCGGTCTTGTGTTTTTTCGGGAATTGCCAGCCGGAATTCCGGGCGCTTATAGATTATTCGCCAATCTGATAGCTCTCAACCAATCCAAGGGTAAATAAACATGACGACGCCGACAAGAAGGGAAATTGCTTTTGTAGTAGCTATTGTAACCGGTATTGTGATTGGGCGACTGATCAAGAGAGTGACGGCCGGTATGCTCATTGGGTTGATTCTGGGACTGATCGCTGCCATGTTGGTGGCCAGCCGCGGGAATGAAAAAAAATGATATGGGATTATCACCGGACGAAAAGCCCCCCTTTTTTAAATCCTGGAATGCCTGGTACATAATGGTCATCGGCTTCCTCGGACTGCTTATAATTTTATTCTACTTTTTTACCAAACATTTTTCATGAGTCTCTTAGACTGGATTGTACTGATTGTGACGCTGGTCGGTATCATCCTCTATGGGTTATATAAAAGCAGGTCCGAAAAAAACCTGGAGAGTTATTTTCTGATGAACCGCAGTTCGTCCTGGTACCTGATCCTGCTCAGCATTATTGGTACACAAGCCAGTGCTGTTACTTTTCTTTCTGCCCCCGGCCAGGCATATACCGATGGAATGCGCTTTGTTCAAAATTATTTTGGTTTACCATTGGCGATGGTCGTATTATGTATCACGTTTGTTCCAGTATTTCACCGGCTGAAATTATTTACAGCTTACGAATTCCTCGAAAAAAGGTTTGACGGTAAAACAAGAACTTTTACTTCGCTATTGTTTTTACTGCAAAGGGGACTGTCTACGGGCATTAGTATTTCCGCTCCGTCCATCATTCTTTCTTCTTTATTGGGATGGAATATTCTGTGGACGAACATTCTGATGGGTGGATTATTGATCATTTATACTTTCACAGGCGGGGTGAAAGCTGTTGCTTACACCCAACAAATACAAATCATTATCATTTTCGCAGGCATGTTCATCGTAGGCTATATGGTTGTGCATTTGATGCCGGAGAATACGGGTCTTTCAGATGCTTTACACATAGGAGGGAAGGCCGGTAAATTGAATGTAATCACTTCAGGAAGGGGCGAACATGGTTTTCAATGGAACGATAGATATAATATCTGGAGTGGGATTATCGGCGGTTTTTTTTTACAGCTATCCTATTTTGGTACTGACCAAAGTCAGGTTGGGCGTTATTTGACGGCTTCCTCCACCCGTGAAAGCAGACTGAGTTTGTTACTAAACGGGCTTATAAAAATCCCGATGCAATTCGGAATTCTTTTACTTGGCGTATTGATTTTTTCTTTTTACCAGTTCACCAGGGAGCCCTTGTTTTTTAATCAGACCCAATTGGATTTGCTTGCCAAAACAAAATATGCGGATTCTCTTAAAATTGTATTGAAAAACTATAATACCCTGCAGGATCAAAAAATTACACAGATGAATCCTGTATCTGGTACCCATTTAGAGAATCAGATGCAGCAGGGTCTTACGATGCAATTTGATCAAAAAAAACAAACAGAATACCGAATGACCATACAACGCTGGCTGAAGGATAAAGACGTAAACGGTGATGCCAACGATACCAATTATGTTTTTCTTCGGTTTGTACTGGATCACCTTCCGAAAGGACTAATTGGTCTGCTGATTGCTGTTATTTTTTTATCAGCGTGGGGATCTATTGCTGCCTCTTTGAATTCGCTTTCATCAGCGACAATCAACGATATTCATAAACGATCGGTAAAAGTGCCGATGAGTCAGGAAATTGAATACCATTATTCCCAATTGTACACTTTACTCTGGGGAATTTTTTGTGTGATCGTCGCGCAGCTGGCATATAATATTGGCAACAGCCTGATCGAAGCCGTGAATGTACTCGGTTCTTTATTCTATGGGGTTATACTGGGCATTTTTTTAGTCGCCTTTTATTTTAAGAGGGTAAGTGCAACACCCGTATTTATCAGCGCCGTGATTGTAGAACTTTTCGTTGTCAGTATACATATAATGAACCAGAAAGAAATTGTAAATGTCAGTTTCCTCTGGCTCAACGCGATTGGCGCGTTGGGAGTAATATTGATGAGCCTGCTCCTGGAAAGCATAAAACGTAAAGCCTACGCTTAAAGCAATTTGCGATTATGATGAATGAGATAAATCTCAACTAGCACATTATTACTTTAAGGATCAGGCTTTACGCTTTAAACGTCATGTGTTATGCTTAAGAGAGTGCTTCAGACTTCACATGATTATAGCCCTTTTTACTCACTTCAATCAATCGCAGCACTTTTTCACGGATATCATCACGCAGTCCCGAAATTTCATGTTCAAAAACATCGTGTAATTCTTCAAGTTCATCATTGGTGGTTCCACGGATACGCCTGATTTTATCTTTTATATTGTCAACGGAATCCGATAATTTCTTTCTGGTTTCGGTTCCTTTGGCCGGAGCAATTAAAATTCCGATAACAATACCTGACAGTGTGCAGGTTAACATTCTTTGTAAGCTCATATATTTTGACTTTTAGATGATAAAAATATACTACATAATTTTCAACAACCTTGCCAAAATACAAAAGGGATGACGGTTAAGCGGTTGCATAATGAGTATCTTCGCGCTTTTCTAAATATTTAAGAATATAATCTGAGCTATGAGCAATTATCTCATTACCGGGGGTGCTGGATTTCTTGGTATTAATTTATGCCGCTATTTACTGGAACGCGGTCATCGGGTTGTATCATTGGACATTGCCGATTTTGACTATCCTGAAAGGAACAGAATTACAGAAATAAAGGGAGATATCCGCCATCCTGCAATGGTAGACAGGGCAATGCAGGGTATTGACTTCGTTATTCATTGCGCAGCGGCTTTGCCTTTATATTCAAAGGCTGATATCTATTCAACCGACCTGGATGGCACCCGGAATGTACTTCAGTCTGCTTTCGATCATCATATTCAACGTGTGGTACACATTTCATCAACAGCCGTATATGGTGTACCTGATCATCACCCGCTGGTGGAAGAAGATAAGTTACATGGAGTAGGAGACTACGGTATTTGCAAAGTGGAGGCAGAAGCGATTTGCATGGAATTCCGCAATAAGGGACTATGCGTGCCGATTTTTCGCCCCAAATCCTTCATTGGTCCTGAACGCCTCGGGATATTTGGGATGTTGTACGATTGGGCAAGATCAGGAAAAGGCTTTCCGGTTTTAGGCAATGGCAACAATAAATACCAACTTATGGATGTGGAAGATTTTTGTGAAGCGATCTATATTTCTACAACGATCGATGCGGTTTATGCCAACGACACCTTTAATGTGGGGGCTAAAATTTATACAACCATCAGGGAAGATTACCAGGCCGTTTTGGATCGTGCGGGATTTGGGAAGAAAATAACCAGCCTTCCTGCAGGTTTGGCTATCTGGACATTACGCATTTTAAAAAAATTAAAAATATCTCCGATTTATCCATGGGTTTACGAAACTGCCGCCAGAGATTCATTTGTATCGATTGAAAAAGCAGAAAGAATTCTGCGTTGGGAACCCAAATATTCAAACAAAGATGCACTGCTGCGAAACTATGAATGGTATATAAATAACATGAATCATTTTAAACAAAATGTTACTGGTGTGTCTCACCGGGTTCCCTGGAAGCAGGGAGCTTTAAATATTATTAAATGGTTTTATTGACGGTTAACCATTGATCGTTGATCTCAGTTTCGGGTATTCAAAATAAATAAGTTTGTGCTTTCAGCGTTACGCCTGAAAAGCAGGATGGTATTTCTGCAGGGTCTCTCTCAGAAAGGCACGGTCTAAATGAGTATAAATTTCAGTGGTAGTAATACTTTCATGTCCCAGCATTTCCTGCACGGCCCGTAAGTCTGCTCCTCCTTCCACAAGGTGGGTAGCGAAGGAATGACGAAAAGTATGTGGTGATACGGTTTTGCTGATTCCAGCCTGCCGGACCAGATCTTTTAAAAGAATGAAAATCATTTGCCGGGTTAAACCTGCCCCCCTGCGATTTAGGAATAATACGTCTTCATTGCCTTTTTTTATTGACATATGTACGCGCACCTGGCCGCGGTATATCCCGATAAATTTAAGGGCGGTATTTCCTATTGGCACCAATCTTTCTTTGTCGCCCTTCCCGATTACTTTTATAAAGCCAAGTTCAGGATAAAGAGAGGATAATCGCAGATTCACTAACTCAGACACACGCAATCCACAGCTATACATGGTTTCCAATATAGCACGATTTCGCTCCCCTTCGGGTTTGCTAAGATCAATGGCCTGGATGATCCGGTTTATTTCTTCGACGCTGAGAAAATCAGGAAGCGTTCGTCGGAGTTTGGGTGTTTCCAATAACTCTGTAGGATCCTGCTTTACCAGATTCTCCTGTAAACAGTATTTAAAAAAAGAACGTATGCCTGAAATAATCCTTGATTGCGAACTGGCTGTCATGCCTAAACCTCCGATCCATTTTAAAAATGACTGCAGATCTTTCAATTGGATATTTTCAACTGCAATGGCATTTTGTTCAAGTGATAAAAACTGTGACAATTTTTCTATATCTCTCAAATAAGCTTCTACTGAATGATCTGAAAGTGATTTTTCCAGCTGGAGCCAGGCTTTAAATCCTTTTTTTTCAGTGGCCCACATAATTGTTATTTTAACTTCCACTTGCCATCGGAAATTCCTTCCTGCATGATCTCGACGAGGCGATAAGTGGCCGGACAAAATTCCACGTTTTGTTTAAAAACATGGCCATAGTCCCTGATGCTTTTTGTACCGTGGTGCGGAAATCCGGCACAATCTTCGGGCCGGACTTCATAAATATTGCACATATTAGTATTCAAATCCAGGAACTGACAGGGTTGTTTTTTATTCAACCAGTCGCCCGTCCGGTCTTTGTACAACCATTTCTCCTTAAAAGAACTACTCGTCATACCCAGGAATTTTGAAATGCGGGTAATATCTTTCTTCGTATATGTGGGCGACATGGTCTTGCAACAGTTGGCACAGTCCAGGCAGTCTGTTTTGGCCCATGCCAGTTCATTGGCCTCCAGCTTTATCAGACGAACCTGTCCAATTGATTTTTTTTCCATTCGTGTAAGAAAATTTCTGAATCTTTTCTTGTTTCTGGAGACCAGGTTTCTAAAGGTCCGGAAATTAACAGTGGATTGGGCCATAGAATTGATTGTTTTCTGCGATAAGGTTTGCGTAAATATATTAATCCTGAAAATGAATACCTATTTTTTTCATGAGCGTAGTCGCATTCAGACTTTCGCTGATTCCTGGTTTTATTTTATAATCAAAATAAAGTTCTTCATCCTGTATCTTTCCTTCAAAATGATAATTGGAGACCGAGGGGTTCATCGATTCCGAATGAGCCAGCTCTGTATCATGGGTTGCCATAACAGCGATGGCTCCATTTTTCAACAACTGCCTGACAAGCGCTTTTGAGCCTTTATGACGATCAGCCGAATTCGTTCCACGCAATACTTCATCCAATAAAATAAAGACATGCTCCTTCTTATTAACAGATTCAATGATGTATTGCATTTTTTTTAACTCGGCATAAAAAGTAGATGTATTCTCAGCCAGGTTATCAGCTACCCGCATACTGCTCATAAGTTTTACCTCACTCAGACTCATTTGCCTGGCACAAACGGGAGCGCCCATGAGTGCCAATACAGTATTAATCCCCAGTGATCTGAGAAAAGTGGACTTCCCGGCCATATTTGAACCGGTAATCAGTGCAATTTTACCAATGCCTTCCATGGAAAAATCACTCGATACACGTGTCGTCACAGGTAACAAGGGATGTCCGATTTGCTCGGCAGCAAAATGGAAATACTTGTCATCCACTGCAGGGAAACACCATTCTGGCTCATTATGAATCAGCGAGGCCATACTAACAACGACTTCCATTTCCGCAACAACCCTAAACCAGTCTTTGAATTGATTCTTGTTTTTCCTTTTCCAATCATTCAGTGAGATAACAAGACGAAGATCCCATAAAAAAAATAACTGAAGAATCAGATTGACCAGCAGGTTTGACCGCCAGTCAATTTTTTTTAAGATGCCTACGAATTCGCCAATTGCTGCTGACGTGGATTTATAATCCGGTGGTTTTAATCTTTGCTGTAAGGTCTGTAAAAAACCCGACCTGAATTTCTCCGTCTCTATTAGCATAAATTGTTTGCGTATGCCTTCAATTTCGGGTTCTACTTCAGAAAGAATCCCAAGTGTTGGTCCTGTTTTCCTGCTGATCAGTATGGATATGATATAGAATACAGATAAAAAAATTAAAAAGGTCTGATCGGATAATTTACCAATCACGTAAAAAGAGGTAACAGTTAATGGAATGATCGGATAAATATTATGAAACCATTTCCAGAATGGATGAAGGAATCCCACAGGTGGTGCATCAAAACATAGTTTCAGTTTTTCTTCCGTTTGTCTGGTAAGTGGATCTGCCATGGCGGATGCCTGCAGATTTTGACAATAATCCTGCTTTTTGGAAAGTTCATTTGCAGCTTTTTGTCTCTCGTATATTGATGAAAAGGGAAGCGGTTCCTTTAGGTAGTCGGACAGTAATTTTTTGGATTGTTCTGCATGGCACCTGCTTACATATTGATACAAAGATGATGCACCAAACAAATCCAGGTCTGACGCGTATGCGTGAGATGGATCTGCAAAGATTTGCCCATCCTCATAGTTATGAAGATTTTGCTGCATTGCATCCATTTCATGCTGGTTAATTTGGATAAGCCGTTTGCGGTGATTTATGGCTGTTGATTTATCTGCGTCAACGAAAACGAGAATAATAAATATGACAGAAAACAAGACGATACCCGAAAAAACAAAACCGGCAGCCGGCCAGAAATACCATGCAAAGCCTGCCCCGCCAAGTACGGTCATTAAGCGTGTGAAGGCCAGCGATTTTTTTCCACGCTCCAGTTTTCCGATAATGACTTTATGAACTTCTATATTGTGCTGATAATCTTTAATGATATCAATATGCGTGTTGGATGCCTGGATCATTACCACCAATATACATCTTCTATAAAAAACAAATCCGGTTTACCATCGGGTGTTAACAGAATTGAAACAATATCATATTGTATATGGGTCCATTCCGGATACTTGTCCTGAAAAGCTTCGCCTGCAGACAGCAAATGCCTGCCTTTTCTCCGGTTTACCCAATCTTCCGGCTTTCCAAACAAATCGTCATGCCGGGACTTGACTTCTATGAAATGAAGTATTCGGTCTCTCCTGGCAATGATGTCTACTTCAAATCGACGGTATCTCCAATTACGACAGACAATTTCAAAACCGTGTAGCTCAAGCCAGTCAGCGGCCATTTGCTCGCCGGCTTTCCCAAATTCATTGTGTGCGGCCATTTTTGCTTTACTTTGAGCCACTAATGAAAAAAATGGAACTGAGCAAAGATCGCGTCATACCGATAACAGGGAAGGTGCAACACTATGCCTGGGGAGGGTTTTATTACTTACCGAAATTGTTGAATATGCCCGTGAAAAAAGGGGAAACCTATGCCGAATTTTGGTTGGGTACCCATGACCGGGGAAGTGCAGAATTCAAAAACGGGTCAGAAAAACCAGTGTCACTGAAAGAATATATCGATGCGTTTCCGGAACAGACATTGGGTGAACAGGCAGCAAAGAAATTTGGCAGGTTGCCTTTTTTGCTTAAAGTGTTGGATGTAAAGGATATGTTGTCCATCCAGGTACACCCTTCAAAAGAAAATGCTCAGATTGCGTTCGATGCCGAAAATAATCAGGGCATTGACCTGGCTGCGCCGGAAAGAAATTTTAAGGATAATAATCATAAACCGGAACTCATGCTTGCCCTGAGTGAATTTTGGCTGTTGCACGGGTTTAAAAATCCTAAAGCATTACAAAATATTCTTCGCGAAGTACCGGAACTACATTTCCTTGTTCCGATATTCGGGGGTGACAATTATAAAAAACTATACCGGCACGTAATGGAATTGCCTCAACAGCAGGTCGACAGGCATTTAAAAACACTCATCGATCGGAACCTCATCCATTATAACGCCGGAAAACTGAACAAGTCAAAGGAAGATTTCTGGGCCGCAAGAGCAGCGATTACATATTCTCATGAAGGGCATGTTGACCGGGGCATATTTTCTATTTATCTTTTCAACCTGGTGCATTTGCAGCCAGGACAGGCCGTATATCAGGATGCAGGCTTACTCCACGCATATCTGGAGGGACAGAATGTAGAAATTATGTCGAATTCGGACAATGTTTTACGAGGTGGCCTGACGTCCAAGCACGTGGACCTAAAAGAATTGATGAAACATGTGAAATTTGAACCAACCGTGCCCAATATTATTACCGGGAAAACGGTAGAATCCGAAAGGATGGTTTATCCCACTCCCGCGCCGGATTTTGAATTGAGCCGCCTGAATATTGGAAAGGGGAAATCCGCTACACTAATTTCCCATTCCATCGAAATATTCCTGCTTTTTTCCGGAACTGTCGAAATTTCAGGAGGCGAAGGGGCAGTATTCAAGAGAAATAAGGGGGAGGCATGGGTAACGTTTGACGCAGCCCATACTGAAGTTATGGCTCTGGAGGATGCCATTATTTATCAGGCATCCATCCCTGGAATGAAATAGGCGTTTTTAGGTTTTTTAAATTCATTAATTTTACTATTCTAAAACATTATATGAACTCCTCTAAAAATATTGTTTGGTCTTTTATACTATTGGTAATCGTAGCTGCCTTGTATCGTATCATCCCGGGCAGACCATTTGGATTTGCACCCCAATGGGCCATGGCTATTTATGCCGGAGCCGTTATAAAGGATAAAAGATGGGCATTTATTATGCCCGTTCTTTCCATGTTTGTTTCAGACCTGCTTTATCAGGTATTATACATGGGGGGCATCTCGGATATGCCAGGCTTTTATGAAGGTCAATGGCAGAACTACCTGCTTTTTACATTGCTGGTATTTGTTGGCCTGGCAGTAAAAAAACTAAATGTATTTCAAATTGTAACTGCATCTGTTACGGCACCCACGCTTTACTTTTTGGTTTCCAATTTTCTCGTTTGGGTCAGTAACGGAACAACCCGGGGGCTTAACAGACCGAAGGATTTTAATGGCCTCATACTCTGCTATACAGATGGAATTCCATTTTACAAAATGAGCATTCTGGCTACCCTGGTATTCTCTGCCATATTATTCGGAAGTTTTATATTCGCCCGTAACTACCGTTGTAATAAATATATTCAAAAGATTCCGGGGCAAGCAGGATCAGGGACGAATCGATATAGCGATTACCAGAATCATTATAGCGTGGTGCATAAAACCGGTCATTATCATAATCTGCTACATCATAATAGTAACGGGCCATCATAGTAAAATATTCAGCTTTTTCCGTCTTTGGAAGCAGATTCATATTTACATTCTGTAACAGATCAAAAGTTTCCTTGAACAATCCGGCAGATAGTAATACAAAACCCTCTTTTATTTTCGCATATCCTACCAATGAATCTTCATGCATCAACTGACCTTCCGATCCCATTTTTTGTGCATAACTGAACGCCGAATCATAATTATAAATCTGGTATTCATTATATAATAACGAGTACAGATTAAAAAGACCCCGATGCGAAATATCCCTTGAATTTTTCAGAACGAGTCTTATAC
>Ga0206913_1082_pt2 | contig 20671 bp, 19 predicted proteins | sample Alteio_BWOrgHeat_72_FD_152942 | JGI IMG/M metagenome (GOLD analysis project Ga0206913, IMG submission 152942) | Enriched cells from forest soil in Barre Woods Harvard Forest LTER site, Petersham, Massachusetts, United States -... | ecosystem: Environmental > Terrestrial > Soil > Temperate forest >... | reverse complement strand
AAAAACATGGTGGCATCAATGAAGTGGATGGAGTACGCTTCGATTTAAAGAAGAGCGAGATTGCCAATCTGGAAAAACTCGGGCTGGTGCCTATGGTAAAAGAATATGGTAAGGTGATGGCGTTTTCTGCAAAGACCCTGTTCAATGGTGATAACCTCGGTCTGCAGACCTATTCAGTAGTCAGGGTATTTGATTATGTGGCAAAAGTGATGATGGATTTTCTGAACAGGAGGGCCTTCGAAAATTTCAATGGAAATACAAGAAAAGAGTTGAATGGTCAGATCGTAAAATTCCTCGACAGCATCACGGGGCCAAACAAACTGATTGAGAATTTTACGATACAGAGGTTTGAACAGGATCCAGTTCAAAAAGATAAAATTTATCTGGATATACATTTGAAACCATATTTCCCTGCAAAAACCTTTATGATTAAGCTGGAGGGTCAAAAGGGGGACGATGGTAATGACTGGTCATCGGAGTACGCACAGGATAAATAACAAGTCCTTCTTTTGCTGGTACATGGGTCGAGAAAAAAATAATTATTTTCTTATGGGAATTCTATGTTTCCCAGAGAGCGAAACGTAATCTTATTCTATTACCTAAATATCAAAATCAATTTTTATGTCATTTAAAGCAAAACTAAAAGTAGCTGGCAAAGAATTAAATATCCTGAACCATCACTTCGATCTGAAACAGGAAACAGATGCAACCGGCCGGCCCTCCTCGGTTACCCGTGGAGGAAAAATCACGCTGACGGTTGAGGCCAATGGTGAAACCACTTTCTTTGAATGGATGTGCAATAATTTCGAAAGAAAGGACGGCAGCATTGTCTATATCAAACGGGACAGTGATGCGACGATGAAGGAGTTGAAATTCAAGGAAGCCTATATGGTGGACTACAATGAAACTTTTAATAGCACTGGCGAAAATCCGGTAACAGAAACTTTTACTCTCAGTGCAAAAGAAATTGACCTGGGTAATGGCAAACATGTGAATGAATGGATTAAATAAAAAATCGACTATATGTCATTCATCGCAAAATTGAAACTGGAAGGGGAGGAGGTGAACATACTGCAATGCAGTTTCCGGTTCAGCCAGGCAACGGATGTAACAGGCAAACCGATCGCCATCCCGCGGGGAGGAAATATCAAACTTTTACTCGAAAGTGATGCCACCACCGACTTGTTTGACTGGATGATCAGTCCGACTCAGGTTAAAAGCGGCAGTATAACCTTCAACCGTAGGGATAATAAAGGCAAATTAAAAACGCTGGAGTTTACCGATGCTCATTGTGTGGATTATCACGAAATGTATAATCATGAAGGAACTCATCCTCTGCAGATAGAACTCATGCTGAGCGCGCGTGAAGTGAAGCTGAATGATTCAGAATTTAAGAATAACTGGCCTGAATAAACGGAGTGCATTTTAATTTATCAGCAACAATCTCTATTTATGCCACAACTCGTGAATGCCAGTATTGATATTAATGGCAAGAGTATTAAGCAATTCTCTTCATTACATATCTCACAGGGTATTTTTGAACATCATACCATCCGGCTGGTTTGTCCGTCTGAAGCAATTGATAGTCCCAAAGCGCATTTATTTGACACATCCAAAGATTATCTGGGCAGTACTATTAAAATAAAGATCGAGGCGAAAGGGGGTTCGGAATCTATGAGTTTTTTCGGCATTATCACCGGAGTGGAAGCTGAGCGTTTCAGCGGTCATGCCGGGAATATCATTTTCAATGGATACAGTCCAACCATTATAATGGATAATGTACCAGATTGCGAAACCTGGAGAAACTTGGATATTGAAGACATTGCCTTAGGGGCTGCTGCCAATTTTTCTTTCGACCTTTTAAAAACGGATATCACACCATCATATAAAGAAGACTTTGATTACAAAGTCCAATATATGGAGACTACATGGCAGTTTTTGTATCGCCTTTCTGCAAGTTATGGAGAGTGGTTTTTTTATGATGGTCAAAAGTTGATTTTGGGTCCTCCGAAGGGTAAAAATACCAAGCTCGTATATGGCAACAATCTTCACCAGTTTACTCTGGGATTATATACCAGACGGACGTCATTTCCTACATCGGCCCGTGATTACAAAAATGATGAATTTTATTTTTCCGGCGTTTTATCCAGGGCAAATTCCGGTGCTGAAGGCACTGCTGTCGATATCAAAAGCAAAAATGGACTTAGCGGCTTAAATAAATTTGTTTATGAAAAAAGCGAGGATCTTTATTCATGTACTTCAATGCAGTGGAATAATCAGGACCTCGCTGCCAAGAAGCTGTTGGATGATTTTGTAACTGTAAGAGCCTCTGCGCAAAGCAGTAAAATGGTTTCCTTAAAGGGCGCAAGTGATAATCTGGACATTCAGGTTGGAGGATTTGTTAGTGTTGAGGGTAAAAATGTTTTTACGGATGATACGAATGAGCAGTTTGGCGATTATATTGTCACCTCAGTCAGCCATCAATGTGACGGTCAGGGGAATTACAGTAATTTTTTTGAGGCTATTCCTTCTTCAGTAAAATTTCCGCCAGTTACAACCTATCCTGAATCCAAATGTGAAACCCAATACGCCGTCGTAACTGATAACAACGATCATGATGGTCTCGGCAGGATCAAGGTAAGATTTTACTGGATGACCGATGAGCAAAAAACTGACTGGATAAGAGTTACTACCCCCTATGCGGGAAAAGAAAAGGGGATATTTTTCATGCCTGAGATCGGTGAGGAAGTTATGGTTGGATTTGAAGGAGGTAATGCGGAAAAGCCTTACATCATTGGCTGTGTCTGGAATGGAAAGGCCAAGAATAGTTCTGCAAATGGAAGCAACTCGCAAAAGATTATAAAAACCAAAAGCGGTCTTTCCATTACGCTGGATGATGGAACCGGCGGTATTACAGTCAGCGATGCGAAAAACAATAGCGTTTCTATAAACGGCAAAGGCTCTATCATTGTGAACAGTAGTGATAACATGGGACTATACATAGGCAGCGGAGATGATATGGCTGCTGGCATAACTATGAAAAAAGATGGTACAATTGCGATTGAATGCAATAAAGACGCAATGATCATAGCAGGCGAAAATCTATTATGTAGTGCTTTAGAGAATGCCCAATTCGGCAGCAAACAAGCTTTTTACAATGCCAAGGGAAAGACAAACGAATCTTTAGTTAGTGGAATGCAGTCAACGCTACATGCAGATATTGCTGCTAAGGTAGAAGGAACGACAACGGCCATATCCGGCACAGCTAAAGTAGATGTAACCGGAGCAATTGTAAATCTGAACGGTTAGAAATAATACCAATAAAAAAATTAAAAAACATGTTGCCATGAAAACTCTTGAAAAATCAGGCGGGGCTTATTCAGATTCGGTAACAGAAAGACAGCATGAAAAAACATTCTTAAAAATGGATTGGGGGAATTATTTAGTTCTTGATAAGGACCGTCAGGAAATAAAATTAATAGATAAAAACAATGCTACCCAGTTAACAATCAGTATACGATCAGAAGGTCTTAGTTTACAAATAAACGCTAATGAAATAAATATTAATGCCGTTAATCGATTAAATTTTTACGGGAAGGAGGTTAATATTGAAGCTTCAGATGCAATCAGGATAAAAACCGATGGCGATCTTATTCACGAAATCGGAAATGACAGTACTGCAACAATAGGGGGTACAAATAATAATAAAGCTCAATCTCATATGATAACAGCTGAGTTGGGGAATGTTGAGATTAAAGCAAATGATGATGTAAGGCTTGACGGGGAAAGGGTATTATTTAATTGTGAATAAAAATGGAAGTCAATAATCATACATTCTTTCCTTATTTGCTGTTCCGCACAGGAATAGATGATAAAAAAATGGCGGCTGCTGTGATGGTTCGTGTTGCCTTTGATATAGCAGATGGTATAGCCACACCCAGTGATAAACAGGACTGGCCATTACAGGCAGGACCCTGGGAAAGTCCTTACGGCATGATGGACGGGGATTTTATATTTAAACGCGGAGGCGTGGATTTGTTTGTATTTGGCTCTGCAAGAACACCCAACAATATACCTGCAAAAAAAATGGATGTACGTGTATGGATGCAGGGGAAAATGGATTATAAAATAACCATTTTTGGTGACCGGATCTGGGAATCGGGATTTTCAGGATTAAGGATCAGTGATCCAAAACCATTTACGGAAATGCCGCTTACCCTGGCCAATGCATATGGAGGAGTAACTGATTGGGATCAGCTGAAATTCCCCTACGCCAATAATAAATATGGCAAAGGGTTTATCTGGCGCAAGGAAAATGCGGCAGGGACTGCGCTTCCAAATATAGAAGATCCGAAAAACCTGATTAACAAGTGGAATAACCGGCCAAATCCCGTAGGTGTTTGTAACGCACCCATGAACGAACGCAGGATCAGAAAGGCAGCTGAATTTGATGAGGAAGGTAATCTCATAAAACTCGATCATCTGTTTTATAATTCGGCATTTCCGGAACTGATTGTTGACCAGGTTAGTGAAGGCGATGAAATATTCGTAGACGGCGTTACAGGTTCTGGTATTTTTAAATTCAAAGTGCCTGACAAAAAACTATTTGTTGATTTAACCTTTTCTGATAAAACGGACAGGCGCTCTCTTACTATTGATCAGATTGGATTGGAACCGGATAAGAAGAGAGGTTTTATTACTTACCGGTACTCGTTTAATTATTATATCAATCCAATGACGAAAAGAATAATTAATATATTAAATGACTGACGATGGCGATGCAGGCTTTTGTATTACACCACATTCATCCCATGCTGGGCGCGGATCTTGAGAATTGTATTTATCCGCCAGCCCCGGCTGTGGTGCCGTATACGCCTTATCTGGCATTTTCGATTTTATCCGGAAACTTCGTATACGGTCCGAAAATGACAAAAAAATCATTTGCTCTATCCAGCGGGATCAGCGTGATGCAGCAGGGAACCGATTGTGGCTATCTGGCGGTTCCTCATTTTGGAAATTTTGCAAATCCTCTCTTTCCGTTGACCCTTTTATTTTCAAAATCAAAATCAAATTTTGGCTGTGCAACAGTTCAGATGGAAAACAAACCAGTTGCGACTGCCATACCTTATGTGTTTGGTATCAATGTGAATTGCGGAACACTGAGCACTCCGACCGGTGTTGTCATTTGTCCGACAACCGTTTTTGCAGGTCTCTCGATATTTGATCTGCTAATAGGCGTTTTACAATATTCAGTTGATCTGATCGTGGATTTACTGTTCAAAAAAATATTTGGTTCCAATGAGGTCAGCAATTATCTCGCTTCCCGGGTTTTGGGGCGGGTTTGGGCAACGGCCATCGGCGGATTGTTGCCCGAAGGCGCACAAATTTCCCATGAACTGATAAAAAGAGCCATGGAAAAGATAGCCAAAAAGATTGCGACAGAAGGAGCCAAGAAAGTTCCCCTGGATTTTAAACCGGAAACAAATGAAAAGGCTTCTTCCGTTAGCCCTGCCAGCGTTTACCAAAGTTCTCCGAATGATACATTTGGTTCCCCTGTTGTTGCTATTTAGGGATCTGTTTGACTACAAGAATATTCGGGTTTATAGAAATTTTTAATTACAGATGCTATCAGACCAGACCAAAAACTTTGATGCAATTCAGCTTTCCGGCAGCGAAAATCCCCGTGATAATTTCCTGTCGGTAATTGTTAAAAAATCTTATGCAATATCTGATGATGGTTTTTGTAAAGAACTGGAAGCAGCGGTTCCCCTGCAAATGAATTTTGAATTTGACAGCGAAAATGAACATCTCCTGATAAACGACACGGACTTATATCTAAGAAAACCTTTTACGGATCTGATTATTAAAGGTCACGCACGTGCAGGCGATTCCATTAAAAGTTTCGAAGTCGTTGTGGATGTGAGCGGACAGGAAAGAACCATGAAGCTGAATATTTTTGGTAAACGCTTTGCTTACCGGAACTTAAACGGTAAAATATTATTTACCGAGACCGAACCGGTGGAGAAGATACCATTGGAATACAACTATGCTTATGGTGGAATTGATAAAGCCGGAGAAGAGAAATTCGAATTTCCCGATCAAAAACTGATGGAGTCCATACCGGACTTCGACTGGAGATCTGTAAGCCCTTATCGCTATCCGCGAAATACCTGCGGGAAAGGATATCTGGTAGAAAATAACCTGAGCGCACTGGAGCATATCGAGCTGCCGAATATTGAGGACCCGCAGTTGCTGTTAACGCCTTCAAACCTTATATTGGAAAAACCCGGCAACTGGATTTACCAACCCATGCCCAGGGCGACTTCCTGGGTTAATCCGGAATGGTTTCCGCGTATTGCCTATTTTGGTGTTCTGCCCGCATTTGATGCGAATTTCCAATTGAAAATGTTGCCCGAGTATGCACAAAAATTTGTAGACAGGGACATTTTAGTTGATAAGCCGGTCACTGAAAAAATGAACGAGAGAGCGGCCAATGGTGCTTCGCTGGGACTTCAGTTTCGATATTTAGCCGGTGACGAATCAATTAAACTAACCAATATCCATAAAAAAAAACGGGAGTTTATTATCAGACTGCCCAATGACAGGCCAAAAATATGGGTGGATGGACGCAATGGCAAGCTGATTGCAACCGTTCCCGTGATTCATACCATTGTTATCGAACCGGATGAAAACAGAGTGAGTATTGTCTGGCGGGGCACCGGTCCGGCCATCAGGCCTTATCACGAAGTGGAATTGAAGACGATGCCTTATAAAGTGGAATGGAGAAATAAATAATATTGGATCCGTCTCAAAAATTTGCAACATGGCGGTCATCAACTTTAATTATAAACTGGATAATAACTGGAATGATTTCACACATGTACCGGTCAGGCCTGCCGGTTTTCGTGAAAACGCGCAGATAAGTACTAAAACGAGAAATCAAAATTTCCGAACAACGGTAAGGAATAGGGAATATGTGGTAGCTGGATTAGATTATGTTCTTTATATAGATAAATCTGAAAGCTGGAATGTAACAGGCACTGAAACAATTCCTTTTCTGGCTCATGAACAGGGGCATTATGATATAACTGCTATTGGAGCCCGGGAATTATATGCGGGATTATTTGCTTTGAAAGGGAGTGACATACATGACCTGAGTGATAAAATAAATGCTCTTCTTAAGTCTAACCAGGAGAAAATGGATATAAAAACGAAGAATTATGATGATCAGACAAAAAATGGAGATGATTCGGGTTCCCAGCAACTATGGGAAAGTAAAATAAATACGACAAAACTAAACCCGAACGGAGTTTTGAATGATCTTCCCTGAATGTTATTCCCTTCCAATGGCCTTATTTTTTGCTTTTTTACGTTGGGGATTATAGTAAATTATTGTATTTTTAGTTTCCTCGTATCCCTTGAGAATCATAGTAATAAGTCCATTTTTTATTAAAAAAACTGCTTTTTTATGCTACAGGAGTTTTATTCCCTGCCCCTGAGATTTGAAGCATTGACACATGGTGAGAAACATCCAAAATGCGATCTTCAGCAATCTGTTTTTCAACACCTTCATCTTTTGTTAACCACATCCTTTGGTGGTTTTCCTGCGGATGAACGCTTTGGCTGCGGAATATGGGATCGCGATTTTGATAATGTAACCAGCGTCCATAAACTCAGGGAACTGTTCAAACAATCCCTGTTACAATCGATCCAGGAACAGGAAAAAAGACTTAGTAATCTCCGGGTAGAAGTTTTAATGAAACAGGAGGAACAGGGAGATGAAAATGATCGTAAAGTAAAAAAAAGAATTGACGTGACGGTTACAGGTATTTTGCAATTAACGAATGAGCGGTTTTCATACAGGGATCGTTTTTTCGTAGGACCTTTATCATATTAAACTTATTCTTTCGTGCAGGAGTCCAGGAATCAAATTAAAGCAAGGCTGTTGAAGAATGCGTCACGCATCTGGGGGTATTCTGAAACGGAATCTGAAAATAATTTCGATCCACTGGTGTCCATGTTGATGACCGCCTGTGCGGCTGAACTGGAAAAGATTTCCGGGGAAATACACGGTTCACGTGCCAGAGTGTTGGAAAGGTTGGTTCAATTACTTTCGCCCGATGCTCTTACTGGTGTCATTTCCTCACATGCCATAGCCACTGCCACGCCGACTGAGAATATCTTCGAACTTTCTGAAAAGACACAATTCTACACTACAAGGAAAACAATCAGTAATTCAGAAATGGAAGAAACTGTTTCCAAAGATTATTATTTTTCTCCTACAGCTGATTTCAGGTTAACCAAAGCCTCTATCCGATTTATGGCTGCCGGAAATTATTTGTATAGTATCAGCAATCAGGTTAATAAAGAAATGATTGCGCAAACAGAAACCGGGAAGGAACTGCCGGCATCTTCTTTATGGCTTGCCATTGATGAACCTTCCCAGAGTTTAAATCAAACCATGTTTTTTTTTGATCTGCGTAATGAAGCCGGTAAACAGCTATTTTATCAGCAGTTACCAAAAGCAGCATGGTATTGGAACGATCAGACCATACCTCACAGATCCGGATATTCACAGTCAGGGATCAGTGGCGAAAAGTTAAGCCTGGAGGCGGTTTTGAATCGTGATGATGATGTGAGCGCGAAAATAAAAAAACATATAAACGCATATTACTATCCTTCATTTATTACGCTGGAAGATATGGAGGATCTGACTGCCAGTAGACAAAATACCTTATTAACCGGAATTATTGCGGATTCTTTTTCTCTTAAAAGTCTGGAGCCTCTTAAGAAATATGCATTAAGATGGATTTGTATCGATTTCCCTAAAACTGTGAGCACAGAGCTCCTTCAGGATGTTATATGCGTCGTGAACGGCTTTCCGGTTATAAACCGGAAGATGCATGAATTCAGTTTCCGGCTCCAGGAAATCATCAATATTGTTCCTTTAACTACAGAAGATCTCTTTCTTGACCTTGAAGAAGTGGGCAGTGATGAAGGAAAGCTTTTGAACGTAAGGAGATTTGAACAGATAGGTGAGGAAAAAACATTTGCTATGTTGCTTAGGAATGGCGGTGTGGGCCGGTTTGATGAAAGGGACGCAGGCACTATTGTAAGTTATGCGCTACAATTACTTCGGGAAGAAAGCGCGGCTTTTTCTACGCTGGGGAATGATTTCATGAGCGGAGAAATGAAGCAGCTTCAACAGATTATCAATAAACTGGAGCAAAGACTGTTTTCCCGGCACATGAAAAAAGAGCAGACACCCTACCTTGTAATAAAAAATAATTCGGATGTTCAACGTCAGAATATATCGGTTCGATACTGGAGTTCTGCCGGAACCGAAGCGAATAATATCAAGTCCGGGACGTTGTTACGTCTTTACAAAGGCACCGGGGTTGAATATAACCATGCAACCCTGGTAACAACTTCTATTGGCGGCCGGGATAAACTGGGTACAGAAGAGACTGTAATTGCTTATAAAAGCGCATTACTTTCACGCGACAGACTGATTACCACGGAGGATATTAAAACCTATTGCTATTTTCAATTGGGTGAAAGGGTGAAATCTATAGTTGTTCAAAAAGGTATCATGATCCATTCTGATCAACAACAGGGCTTTGTAAAAACCCTCGATGTCGTGATCGCCATTCATCGTAAAGCATTTGACGAAATGATGGAAAAAGGTGAGCTGGAATTTTGGAAGGACAACCTCAAACTATTGTTGGAAGAGAAATCGATGTCCCTCTTCCCTTACCGTGTTTTTATTGAAAAAGCGGCATAGCCGAATGTATGGTGGATAATTACATGTTGTTAGAGTTGGTTCAAAAAGAAATAAGGGAACTGGGTTGCGACGCCCGAGCTGAAACGCAGTTGGCCCTGGCCCTGGAAAAAGGTCTTACATCCGATGATTTTTGGGTAAGCAGTGATCATCTGTTTATACGGGAGTTTAGCAGGGATTTGATAAAATCTGAAATTAAAGAAGATGCACGAAAAGCCACCCTCCTGGAAATACATCTTTCGCGGGGCGGCATTTATGACCAGTTGCCTGAAGGGTTTTTTTTCCAGCACCGCGAACAAAAACAAAAGAGTCTGGCAGCGGCCGATATGGCTGTAGAATATAAAGAGAATAAAAAAAGGGAAGCGGAAATCAGACGTTTCTTTTTACCATTTGATAATGATTTTTTCTGGCAACGACTGCAGTTGGAACGGGAGGAAAGCAGGTTGCTGGAGGGCCTGCAATCCGGTATTCTGAATGATTATTTTATTGAATTCTGGAACATACCCCGAACAATTCCGAAGAAATTTACGGCTCCCCTGATCCTGTTATTGCCTTATGCGCACCGGATAGCCGGTGATATATCTCTGACAGCTGAATGTCTCGAACAATTACTAGCGGAAGAGGTTCAGGTAAGTCTCAAAAAATCCTTTGATACCCATAGTGAATCGGTATCGTCACCAGGACTGGGTGAGGCCAAATTGGGACTGGATATGTTGTGTGGGGAAGATTTCCGTGAGGACAGTCCGGTGATTGAATTTGAGATCGGTCCACTGGAAGGATCATCCATAACGGATTATCTGCGGGGAGGCAACCGGTTTGAACTGCTTGAAATCTTCAGCAGATTTTTCATTCCGGCCGGAATGGACGTTCAATTCGAAGTCAGGGTACAGAAGGAAAAGGAAAATATGCACATGGAACGCGGTAATTACCCGGTGTTGGGATATTCAACAGTGTTATAAAGCAGAGCAGAGGATATGTAGAAAATAATCAATAAATTAACTGTTGAAACGCCAATATGCAAAAAGTGATTGCCAGTAATATGGCCATTGTCCTGATGATCCTCGGCCTTGTCGTATTAGGCGTTACCGTGCTGCTGGCTAATCTGATTGAGAGATATAAAGGCAGTTTTAAGCCTTACCGGAAAGCCACTTTGTGGTATATGTTTTTTTCATTTTTATTGTTCAGTGTCGTTGCATTGGCGGCTTTTCCCGGTGTGTTTGACAGCCCGACCAACTATTTTATATTCCTCCAGTTTTATTTTTTTATGATGGGTCTTTGCCATTTTTATTTTATGCATCAAATGCTTCGCTGGAGCGGAGATCCGGAAGCATTCTGGCTCGAAGGTCTGTTTACTTCGCTGATCGGAATATTGGGCAGCATCGGCTTTATGATCGTTTATCGTTTATTAAACAAGAATGGCCTTCAGTTTACCATGTCCGCGAGCATATTACTTTTTATAATTCCCCTGGTATTTTATCAGGCATTCCGGAAAGCGATCGCTATCCCGCCCAAAATAATGAAAGAATGGTTTTATCCGGTCAATGAGGAAATGGACGAGCCGGAGGAAAGCAAGATGAAGAACCTGCTGGTGATCAGTTTTGAATTTCAAAAACAGGTAAACGATTCGGAAGTCACCAACTTCCGTGCGAAGGCACCGACAGATATGGAATTCGGCCAGCTTTTCTATTATTTTATAAACGACTACAATGACCGCCACCCGAACAGCCGGATCAGTTTCGTAACCTCCAGAGGCGATCCGCACGGCTGGATTTTTTATAAAAAACCCAACTGGTATTCTGTGATCACCAACTATATCAATGCGGATAAAACGATTTTTAACAACCATATTAAGGAGAACGATGTAATCATTTGTACACGCTCTACGATTTAAAAAATCACCATGGAAGAAAATAATTATTTGCCGGTCAACTGGATTGATGGAATGAAGATAAACAAGACACATTTCATTGCCCAGGATAACGCCATGCGTTATCAGCTGGCCCAGAATACCAATTGCCTGCTCAATGAATTGAATTATGGTTTATTACCCGTGGGTCCCTCTGGCGATGGACTAAAATTATTCATCAGTTCGGATAACCAGAATAAACTGCAGGTCAGAATCCAGCAATGCAGGGCGATTACCGCAGGTGGTTATTATATCGAATTCAATGAAGATACTTTGTTGCAGGGCACGACCAAAGCCGTTCCGGTTGCGAGCACACCTGCTACACTAAAAGAATTAAAGAGCAAGGGTACCGATTTTTATATTGTGCTTTCCGTCAATCCGTATAAAAGAGTTCCGTTTGGAGCGGCAGATCTGAATGAAGTGCCTCCCAGAATTCCTTTTACCGCCCCATCCTATTCGCTGGATCTGATCCCTTCCCAGGATGTTGCACGCAATGTGATGGGCCCCTGGCAATTGCCTGTAGGAAAAATATCCATCGAAGACCAGCGCGTAATCCTGGAGGAGGACTATATACCGCCCTGCAGTTCGGTAAACAGTCATCCCGAATTGCTTGAGATACTGGCCGGGCTGGAACAATTTTACAGCAAGATGGAACTATATTCCCTGCAGATCATACAGAAAATTGTGCAGAAGAAACAGGCGAATGAAATGGCTGTCATTGTCCAGAAATTATGCGAGAACATTTCTTTTTTCACCTCAATTCAACTGGCTGATCTGAAATCAGTCGGAATTATTCAGCCGCCGGATTACCTGGTAGGCAGGGTGGCCATCCTGTCCAGACAAATGAAAAATACCCTGGATTGTTACCTCGGCAGCGGAAAAGAAGAACTCATCAATTATTTTACCGAATGGTGCAATATCAGTCAGGGGGAGCTGGAAGGAGCGATGGTAAATCTTTCCAACCATCAGTATAACCATCTGGATATAAATAATTCCATTGACCTGGTATCCCAGTTTTCCAAAACTATATCCCGGCTTTTTTATCAACTGGCTAAACTGGAATATATTGGAAAAAGAAAGGAAGCAGGCATATTTGTAAAAGAAGAAGTAGTGAAGAAATCTCCCGATGCAGGTCCGCAAAAAAGGCGCAGCTTCCTGGCAGATTAAAAAACTTCAATATTAAAAATCAACACAGCTATGCAACAGATACTAAATAGTCAGGAACGCACACAGGCCTTTGTAAAGTTCCTGGTCTTTTTCCTGTTTACCGTCGCCCTGGTGATACTGGCTGTTTTTTTTAATTATCATTTGCCATCGCGGGAGAATAAAATGCTCCAGGACGAAGTGGATGTGCAACGCCAGCAGGATGCCAATCAACAGAAATTTGTAAACCGGATGCAGGAGGCAATTGTGCTGCTGGATTCGCTGGAAAGCAGCAACACGAATCTGGAACAGATCAACCTTCAGCTGAATGGTAAAATTGGTGACCTGGCCGTTTTACAGCAAAAGGATAATACTCTTTATGGCAAAATGAATAAGGTAATCGTGGACCGCCTACAGGAATTACAACAGAAGCAGCGGCAGCTCGAAAGTTTATCCGATAAGGCCGGAAAACTCACCAGTCTTCAGACAGAACTCGATAAATGCAAGACAGATCTGGCGATAGCCAATGCGGCGCTGGACGGGTTCAGGAAAGGTTCCCCAAACTAATTAAAAGTCTTTTATTGCTTTGCCTAAACCATCCCATAAAAAATTATATAAAAACTGTTTAATAAGTTTTTTCTTCCTCATTTTTCAGTCCGTAATCCTAGCGCAACACACCTCCCCGCCACCTGCCCGCTTTCATGATATTTTCAGTGATCTGCCGATTCCGGATGCTGCTTCGCTCTCGATATTAAAGAAAAATGAAAACCCGCAGGCCAGGATCCAGCGGTTTATATTTATCAGGCTGGCTATTTCCAACACAAAATGTTATGTTGGTGAGCCGGTATTGCTCACCTATCTATTATATTCTGCATTGCAGAATGAAAGTGAAATATATAAGCTTCCCTCTTTTGCCGGATCTTCCATGATGGAACTTAGTGTGGTCAATGAACATCCGGTATATAAGATCATACGGGGTCAAAACTACCGGGTATTTAATCTGAGGCAGTTTCAAATCATTCCGCAACAGGCCGGTCCATTAAAGATTGACACACTGGCAGTGTCAAACACGGTTCACTACAAGATAAACCCCGATTCAACGGGCCATTATGAAGGCATCGTTTCCGCCGATCCGGTAACCATAAACGTAAAACCCCTGCCGGAACTGGGTAAACCGGTCAATTTCTCAGGGGCCGTCGGTGATTTTCAATTGAAGGTTTCCGTTGACAGCACACGAATAGCTGCGGGGGAAGCCAATGCATTACATATTGAAATTTCCGGAAGCGGAAATTTTATCCCACTATCTATGCCGGAGATCAACTGGCCCGACGGATTCGATTATTTTCCCGTACGTGATAAAACAACCATGGAGAAAAACAGTTTCCCTCCTGTTGGCAGGGAAACTTTTGACATTTCCTTTGTGCCGAAAAAAGCCGGGAAGTTTTTTATACCGCGATTGCAGATCAGTTTTTTTGATGTTTTACATGGCCTGTATAAAACGAGCAGCAGCGATCCGATCGGAATCGTCGTTTTGCCCGCACGGCATTCTGCAGCAGTTAAACCCGAACCTGCTGATAAGCCGTCCATTCATGGCTATGACATATGGATACCAGTCACAATTATATTGGCCACGATCCTTGGATTTTTTATTTTTATGTGGAAAAGAAAACGTCCCTGATCCGGTAAAATAATATTTTATTTATGACAAAAGCCGAAGCACTCGCCTTCCTGGAACTTCCGGAGGATGCAAGCGACAGTGAAATAAGACAAACGATGGAAGGGCTGCTCGAGCATTTTCTCGAATTGAGCGAAAAAGCACCCAGCGATTTTTTGCGTAAGCTGAACGCTCAAAAAGTTTCAAAAATAAGAGCTATCGGGCAGGATTTTTCAGAATGGTCGCGTGAGCCATCTCCATCGAAATCAGTTGTTCTTACTCAGCATGATCCCGGTGAAGAAGATGACCTTCCCGAGTCTGCACCCATTATTATTTCTCATGGCTCCAGGTCCTCCTTAAAAAATACTTCTGTTACCGAACCCGCCGGCTGGCTTGTCCGGCACACAGAAAACCAAAGCCCCAAAACATATTCGCTCTGGAAAGGAAATAACTATATCGGCCGTAAACTGCATGAAACATTAAAGCCCTTTCTGGTGATTGAAGAAGATTTGTTTATCAGCCGGGTGCATGCCCTGATATCCGTAGAGGGTGCGGATAATCGTTTCAGCTTTTATATCGAAGATTCTGCTGACTCAAACAGAGGTGCTGAAAGTAAGAATGGCACTTATTTAAACGGGAATGAAAAGCGGATAACATTCAGAACAAAACTGAATGAAAATGATACTATTCAGATCGGAGTAACCAAATTGATTCTCCGGTACAACCTTCATCCGATAAAAAAGATCGTTAAGGAAGTAGAGAAAAGCAAATTCATGCATACGGTAGCGCTGGAACTCTGATTATAGCTCCGGGAATTTCTCTGTATATCTATGAAACCATGACTCCCTGCTCAACTTCACAGGGGTATTTTAATTTTAGCCACTGTATTTATATTATCGGGGCCGATCTGTAGATTTCCATTATACACGCTGGATGTATTGCTCACACTGGTTGCCTGCAGCAGATAGGCGCCTTGTTTTAAATAGACTTTCATGGTCTTTCCGGGTTCCAGTGTACCGATATCCATAGAATTTAATTTAATGGTACAGGTTTTAGTAGTGGTTAATTCCAGTATGCATTTTTGGGCGCCGTTTGCAACCGGCGCTGCTTCCGTTTTTGGCTCCTGGCTTTTTTGTACCGGAGTATGTTCTTTTTTCTTTGTTGCTGCAGGATCTGCTTTGGTTGCCGGGACATCCGTCCTGGTTACCGGGACCTCTGTTTTATGAACCGCTACCTTATTTGGGTTGGGAGTTTCTGAATGGGCCGTTGTATCTTTTGGTATTTCAGCCTGGGGAATAACAGGTTCCTTTTCCCGTACCGTGTCTGTAACCTTTGGCAACACTTTTACAAGATGGTGTGTATCATTGTACGTCTGAGTATTTTTGATGATTTGCTCCATTCGCGAACTCCTGATATACAGAAACACGATCAATAAAATAAAAAGAATTCCGATGCCCACTGAAATCTTTAAATAATTCAGTCGTGCCACCGGTTTTTTCGGTGTCAGTTCTGCTGTTTCAGACAGGATAACATTTCTTTCTCTTCTTTCTGTATCGTTGACGGTGGTTTTTATTTCATCATCATATGTCTCCTTATTTTTCAATGGCAATATGGATGTTATATGTTCCGGATTTTCTCCTGTATCGTATGGAATCCGGGCCGGGCTGATATCTGCAGACAGCAGAACCAGTAATTCCTCTGCTTTTTTCACCCGTTCATTGGCATTTTTCATGATGCAATGCGCTACCACATTCCGGAACGGCTCAGGAAGCTGATTTATTTTTTCCGGTAACCCCGGCGCCATGATATTGTTCATGATCTGTTCGGAATTGTCCTGTTCACTGTTTTTGAACAGCACGTCGCCCGTATACACTTCATAGATAGTGACTCCCAGCGACCACAGGTCCAGATTATAGGAAATTTTTTCATTGATCCCGTATTTCTTTGGATTCAGTTGTTCCGGAGCCATATAGGGAATCGAAACGATCAGTGCAGAAGAACTGTTATTATTGACCGAATCGGAAATTTTGCTGATGCCAAAGTCTGTTATTTTAGCAACAGGACCTTCAATCGTTCTCTTGATCAGAATATTGGCCGGTTTGATATCCCGGTGGATAATGCCATTTTTATGCAGATATGAGAGGCCATATAAAATATCACGGATTAATTTTTTTAATATTTCGGGATCCCTGTTGGATCTGTAGTATTCGGCGAAATTCCCACCGTCTAACAGTTCCATCACGCAAACCTGCATCTTTTCATTTTCTCCAAAATGATTCAGCTTTTCAATTTCCTCTATGTCCAGATAACGGCAAATATTGGAATGATCGAGGTTGATGACTCTTCTTATTTCTGAAATGGGGCTGTACCGGTCCGAAAATTCTCCCGTTTTGTATACTTTTAGTGCAACCCAACGATCTAATTTCTGATCATAACCTTTGTAGACACGTGAAAACCCGCCCCGGCCGATCAGATCTGTATTTGGAACGTATTCGTATCGGCTAAATAAAAGTATCGGCCTTTCTTTTCTTTCAGAAACGTTGGTCGTAGTCGTATCGGGAACAGTACCATAAAGAATCCTGGTCTGGTCTTCCGATCCGGGATCTATGGGAATCTGGTTTTTCAGCAGTTTCGTATGATCGTCCGTTTCAGTTTCCTTCATATGACCCGTTCCGGATTTTTTATTGTCTGGATTTGAAATAAGTTGCGTCGCATCGATCTCGGTTTTTGCGATCAATTGTGTCGCATCCAAATCGGGTTTTGAAATCAACTGTGTTGCATCTGGATCGGCCTTCGCAATTATCTGTGTTGCATCTATATCTGTTTTTGCGATAACCTGGGTTGCGTCGATATCTGCGATCTGTTCCTGAGTGATGTTCGATTTCTTAATCACCTGCGTAGCATCAATATCCAGTGCCTGTTCCTGAATACTATTTGGTTTTGCAATCACCTGAGTCGCATCGATATCGGCTTGCTTGTCCTCCGGGAAGTCAGTTTTTTCTATCACCTGCGTTGAATCCATATCGTCTTTCACTTCATCGGGCATTTCTGTTTTTACGACCAACTCTGTCGCATCGATATCAGCTTTAGGTTCCTGCGGTATATCCGCTTTTGCAGTCACCGGCTCCGCTTCAATATCGGCTGTAGGTTCCTCCGGCCCGTCTTCTTTTGCAACGAACGGTGCAGCGTCGCTTCCCTCTTCGATTTCCGGAACCGCCAGTGTGATGATGGCCGGCACATATTCGGGCTCAATTTCCGCGACCAGAACTTCAGCAGTCGGTACAACTGTTTCTTCAATGAAGATGGAAACCTTTTCAGGAACCGTTTCCTCCGGATAATCACCCATGATCACAGGTATCAGTAAGTCTGCAGATTTTATCCGCAACTTCGCGTCCCGGATCAGGCATCGGGAAATAAAAGTGCGGAAAGGCTGTGGCACACTTTTTATTTTTTCTGCGATGTCCAGAGATTGAATATTTAACATCGTTTCCTCCGGTGTTTCTTTCTCGTTTTTCCTGAAGAGGTTAACCCCGGTTAAAATTTCATACAAAGCAACACCCAGTGTCCACAGATCCAGGTTAAAAGCTATATTCTCATTGATGGCATATTTTTGGGGATTCAGTTGTTCCGGTGCCAGATAGGGAATCGAAACGATCAGAGCAGAAGAATGGCCGTCGGCTGCATCCGATATTTTGCTGATACCAAAGTCAGTAATTTTCGCTACCGGACCGTTTTCCGTCTGTTTGATCAGGATATTGGTGGGTTTTATATCCCGGTGAATGATTCCTTTTTTATGGAGATACATCAGGCCATGTAAAACATCTACAATGAATTTCTTTAATAATTCCGGATCGTTGCTGGTATGATAATAAGCGGCAATATTACCTCCGTCCAATAGCTCCATCACGCAGATTTGTATCTGTTCCGTCTCACCAAAAGTATTTTCAAGTTCGATCTCATCGATATCCATATATCTGCAGATATTCGGATGATCCAGGTCTGATACCTTTTGAATTTCAGCAATGGGATTATATCGTTCAGATAATTCGCTGGTTCTGTAAATTTTCAGCGCGACTGGCCGGTTGAGTTTCCTGTCAAAAGCTTTGTATACTCTTGCAAAGGCACCCTTCCCGATCATGTCAGTTTTTGGACTATATTCATATCGGTTGAGGAGTTTCATGATTGTTAGTTATTCTTTTTCGATGGCCTGTCATTTCTTTTTTTATCAGCCTCTTTTGTTTTATCGCTGTCATTTTCTGCTGAATTGACAATTTCAACGTAAGGAAGCGAATCTTTCGGAACAGTGGGTTTTAGTTCTGTCCGCGTGGAATCCTTCTTTGTCAATACCGGTGATGGCTGTCCGGGGCCGGTATTATTTTTTGAAAAAAACAATACACCGATCATGAACATGGCTGCGATGACGAAAAGAAACAAAAGGATTTGAGACAGACTAAATGTTCTGGAAATGAGCTTCTCTTCTTTATGTATTTTTACCAGGTACATGGAATAATTATCCCTTGTCCTGTTAAAACATTTTTGTTGAAAAGCACTTATCAGGTCATACTGACCTCTGTCGTTTTGATTCAGTAAAAATTTGATATCTTTTTCGGTAATGTTTTCGAATAGTCCGTCGGTACAGAGCAGGAAATAGTCACCTTCTCTTGCATTATCAATCCAGATATCTTCGGTATCAATGGGTGAACCGTCTGCTTTAATCGCTTTTAATATAATATTCTTTTGCGGATGCAAAACCGCATCTTCTTCCGTAATTTCTCCGCTTTTTAGCAGGGTATTTACCAATGAATGATCCGACGTCTTATATAATATTTCGCCATCTCTTACATGATACACCCGGCTATCGCCACTCCAGGAAATAAATATTCTTTTTTCTCCTATGGCAAGCATACAGAATGTCGTAGCCATATCCGTGTTCAGCCGGTGCGTGTAGGCATATTCAACCAGCCTTTGTCTTGCGATATCCAGCTGATTGTTGATGAATCCGGACGTGATATTTTCGACATTTACTTTTTGAAGCGCCCGCCCCATGGATTCTGCTATGATCTTACTGGCGATTTCTCCATTATCTGAACCACCTACACCGTCACAGACAATAAATATTTTATCCTGCAGTGTTGCCTTTCCCGGCAAGGGCCATATATAATCCTCCTGGTTTTTTTTGCCACCAATTTCAAAGAGGTAATATATATTGCTGAGCTGCATTAATAATATTTTTTAAGGAGCGATTTAAAGCGCTTGTCGTCCCGGATATTGGCGATTAATTTGTCTTTCTTGATGTCGTTATATCCGACCATTTTTGTCTGAAAAGATTTTTCAAACCAGGTCAGTGCCTCATCGGTCTGACCTTTTAATGCCAGCGAGCATGCCAGTCCATACAGGGTAACACCATTGAGAGAATCCAGTGCGTACGATTTGTTATACCAGGTAAACGCAGAATCGTATTTCCCAAGATTCAGATAAGATTTTCCGATTTCATTATCCAGGGTCTTCATCTCTACCGGTGGATTTGCTGCATAGAATTTTAAATAATCATCAAGTGCTGCCTTGTAATTCTGGACTTCCATATTACAATTGCCTTTCAGAAAAAGCGCATCCGGCATTTGTTTGAGTGTATCCAGGTGTATGCAATCGGAAAAGGCATTGGCCCCGTTTTGGTATTGATTTTTCGCCACGAATGATTTACCCAGGAAATAATACCAGGACGCATGTTTGTTATCCATTGAAACAGCTTTGGAAATATTGGCAATCGCTTCAGCCGATTCATTTGTTTTTAAATAAGCATAACCCAGATTGTAATAAGCTTCAGCAAATGATCCATTTTTCTTCAGGGCGGTTTTAAAATAGGGGACTGCCTTATCAAAATTATTCATACCCAGCCAGGATTTACCAGCACCATTGTAGACTTCTGCGGTCAGCGCGGCATCCGTATTGACTTTCGAAGCGTTGATGGTCTGAAGACAGCTTTCGTAAGCAGCAGCAGCATTGGTATAATCCTGAAGGCCCAGGTATGCATCGCCCAGTCCTTTTTGGGCAGCGATCTGCTGTGGCGTGATAGCCAGTGTGGCTTTGTAATCATCCAGGGCTGCTTTATAACTTCCTGTTTGTTCATAAGAGGCAGCCCGGCGACAGAGGGCTTCCGGGTAATTTGATTTTATCCGGATAGCTTCCG
>Ga0206913_1088_pt1 | contig 20753 bp, 16 predicted proteins | sample Alteio_BWOrgHeat_72_FD_152942 | JGI IMG/M metagenome (GOLD analysis project Ga0206913, IMG submission 152942) | Enriched cells from forest soil in Barre Woods Harvard Forest LTER site, Petersham, Massachusetts, United States -... | ecosystem: Environmental > Terrestrial > Soil > Temperate forest >... | reverse complement strand
CCAACAGCAAGGATCGTAGTTCCGGGACGACATGGTTCGTATCGGGGCATTCAAATCCGGTTGTATAAACAGCCGCCAGGTTCAACAGGAATAATCTGTTTGCCAGAAAAAAATGGCTATAGGAATTTAATTGACCTGTTATTGAATCAGCTTCAAATGTTTTGATTGCTTCTTCGCTCCTTTTTATCAGTTGAATCAGTGAGTCTTTTATCAGAGGCGTTTGATTTAACGACAATTCGGCAAGTGACAGACCAGCTCCTTCCCGTCGATAGGGAGGTTCAAACTTCTCGAATACTTCATTCTCCCATTCTACCGGGAGGGGTCCGTTTATTTTACGATAAGCATTTGGTTCAAAATAGCGCAGCCAGAAATCGATATTTTTTAATTTTAAACGGGCAGCTTCAATCTGGCCGTGAAGTGATCTCAGGTTTTTATCGGAAGACAGATCGGTGCGTGAAATGAAAGTCTCTAAAACGATCTGTTGTTGCTTGAATTCCAGCAGTGAACTGTTATAAAGAGTATTATATGACTTATTACCTTTTTTACTAAATGAAAGACAGAAAATTGTAAATATTGTAAACAGAATTATTGTGAAGGCTTTCATTTTTCAGACGAATTAAGGCACTTTATTTCATGGGTACCCGCCACGAAACGGATTGACAAAGATAAAAACTTCTTCCGGCACTTGTAAGATGGTAATAAAAAGGTGCTATTTAAATGATGTCCACTGAATTTATTGTTTATGAATGACTGCTTTCGTATCGAAAATTGTATTTATTGAAAGATTTAACTTATTTTGGACTGGCTGTGCGGACCCGCGTTCGTACGAAGCGTTTACTCCATCCCATTGAGAATTTAAGCGGAACATCAGGCGATTATGAATTCCTGCTCAAGTCCGTCATGTGGCCCTTCTGCTGAAAATGAATAATAAGGGATTTGTGTCCGATGAGGTAAAAAGAGGTTTCAATTTATTTATGAGCCGTGCTAAATGTGCAACATGTCATTTTGTTCCCAATTTCAATGGTGTTAAACCTCCCTATATAGGATCAGAATTTGAAGTTTTGGGAACTCCGGCTGACACCAGTTTTAAGGACTTGAGCTCAGACAAGGGCAGATATATGATCAATAAAGCACCCGAAACGCTCCATGCTTTTCGCACCGGATCGATTCGTAATGCAGAGTATACGAAGCCTTATATGCATAATGGCGTTTTTAAATCTCTGGAGGAAGTGATTGACTTTTATGATGCCGGAGGAGGTCAGGGTAAAAAGCTGATTGTAGCTAATCAGACATTGCCGGGTGATTCCCTCCATTTAACCAAAAATGAAAAAAAAGAATTACTGGCGTTTATATATTCTTTGAATGAAGATATTATTTTCGAAGAACCACCCGCTTCATTGCCTCCTTCCAATGATAAAGCACTGAATAACCGGAAGCCGGGAGGAGAGTATTAAATTTTTTGGTTTATTTTTAATCAAATGATTAAAAAATGTATCGTTTCATTAAACGCCTGAACGGTTTACGCAGGAATTTAATTCCCGGGATGATCTTTTTTATTTCCGGTATGTTAATAGCTGGGAGCGGTTTTGCGCAATCCATTGACCCCACTCTCTTAGTGAATCAGTGGCAGGCTTCCTGGATAGCAGTTCCTGGTGAATCTCCTGCCGGTTATGGAGTTTATTTATTTAGGAAGAAGATTGATCTGGACAGTAAACCGGATTCGTTTGTGATCCATGTTTCTGCTGATAACCGGTATAAATTGTTTGTGAATGAAAAACAGGTTTCCCTGGGACCGGCCAGAGGTGATCTGGATCATTGGAATTTCGCCAGCCTCGATATTGCTCCTTTTCTTCATCCCGGCAAAAATATCATTGCCGCACAGGTTTGGAATGAAGGAGAGTGGAGGCCCGAAGGACAGATATCACTTAGAACAGGATTTATTTTACAGGGTACAGATAATAAAGAAAAAAAAATAATTACAGACAGTAGCTGGAAATGCACCCGTGATTTCTCTTTTCGTCCCATCCGATTTAATACACCAACTTACTATGTAGCAGGACCTGGTGAACAATTGGATATGAATAAGTACCAGGCAGACTGGAAAAAACTGGATTTCCCAGATGACAATTGGAAAAATGCACAGGTTATTATGCCGGGAATTCCCAAAAACCTGATCGGCGGATATGGAACAGTCAGCGGATGGCTCCTGATTCCTTCCATCATTCCTCCTATGGAAATGACAACTCAACGGCTTGTAAAACTTAACAAGGCTGTAGCCGTTCAAATACCTGCCCAGTTTCCGGCAATTAAAACAGCAATTGAAATTCCTGCCCATACCGAAGCAACCATCATACTGGATCAGGGTTTTTTAACCAATGCTTATCCTGAAATTATTTTCAGCGGCGGGAAACAGGGATCTGTTAGTATGAGCTATGCAGAGGCCTTATTTACAAAATATCCTGCGAAGGGAAACCGGAACGAAACGGAAGGAAAAGAATTTATCGGAAGACAGGACAGCATAATCTCCAATGGAGGCAGGGCACAGGATTTTACACCACTTACGTTCAGGACATATCGCTACATACAAATAAAAATTACAACACAATCGGATCCGTTATCCATTGAGGATATTTTTGGAACGTTTACGGGATACCCATTTCAGTTAAATGCCAGGATAGTAACAGGCGACCCTGAACTCAGCAAAATATTTGAAATCGGCTGGCGAACCGCCCGGTTGTGTGCGATGGAAACTTATATGGATTGTCCATACTATGAACAACTGCAATATATCGGTGATGCAAGAATACAGGCATTGATTTCACTTTATAATAGCGGTGATGAAAGGCTGCTCCGGAATGCCATGAATCAGATGGATGAATCGCGCCGGCCCGAAGGGGTTACGCTCAGTCGTCATCCTTCATATACTCCCCAGTATATTCCGACTTTTTCATTCTGGTACATTGGAATGCTGCACGATTATATGATGTATGGGAGGGACAGTAATTTTATAAAGGCGAAACTATCCGGTGAAAGACAGATACTGCAATATTTCAGAAGATATCAGGTAGAGGATGGTTCATTGAAGGGCGTTCCATACTGGATGTTTACGGACTGGGTTGAACAAAAGGGCTGGAATTCCGGAGTAGGACCAATCGGGCTGAATGGTAATTCGGCATTATTCGATCTGCAATTACTTTGGGCTTATCAATTAGCGGCTGACCTGGAATCCAAATATGGTTTAGCATCCTACGTTTCTCTGTATAATCGATACGCGGATCAGTTGAAAAAAACCATTCGCGACAAATATTGGAGCGTTGACAGAAATCTTTTTGCTGACCGGCCAGAAAAAGATTATTATTCACAACATGCCAACACACTGGCGATACTCACAGGTATTATCAACGGCCGGCGGGCATATGATATTGGTAAGCGGATGCTCATTGATAGTTCGCTGGCGCCAGCTTCCATCTATTTCAAATTTTATTTACATCAGGCACTCGTAAAAGCTGGACTAGGCAACGATTATCTGAATTGGCTGGATCAATGGCGCGAAAACATTAAAATGGGCATGACGACCTGGGCTGAAATATCAGATATTAATAAAGCCCGTTCGGATTGTCATGCCTGGGGTGCGAGTCCGAACATTGAATTTTTCAGAACGGTGATGGGGATTGAAAGTGAAGCACCGGGTTTTGAGATGGTAAAAATTGAACCCAGGCTTGGGCATTTAAGAAATATCAGTTGTGAAATTCCCCATCCCAGGGGCAAAATATTTGCGAGTTATCAAATGGAAAATGGTAAATGGAAAATTCAGATCGGGCTGTCAGGTCAAACGACGGGACGTTTAATTTGGAATAAAAAAGAATATCTTTTGAAAGGTGGAAATAATGATTTTACTTTTTGAGCCAGTGAGAATATTCAGGGTACATACATATCCAATTGGAGACGCGTTTCCTCAAGGTCCAACTCCCTTTCTATTTTGCGGATAATTTCTTCGCTGGCTTCACCGGAGCGGTGAAGTTGTTGTAATGATTTCCTTTCCACGCCAATCAGATCAATTTGCAATTTTGAATATTCATTAAATATATTAGCAACATTGGGCGCCTCGCCGCCGAAATAATCAGCGGGTAAATCTGTTTTCTGCAAACGGTTATATTTTATTTCGTATTTGTTCTTGATATTATTTAATAGTTCCCCGCTAATCAGTGAAAGGTTTTCTTCTATATGCTGGATCGTGTTGTTTACTACTTTTGTCCTGACTTCATACTCCTCTGCAGCAATGGAGTATGGCTCAATTTTCAGTTTTTTAATTACCCAGGGAAGCGAGAATCCCAATAATATCAGGGTTGTAAGTATTACACAAAACGTGATATAAATTATCAGGTTTCGATTGGGAAATGCGGTTCCATCAGACATCAGCAACGGAATGGACAAAGCGGCGGCCAGTGACACCACGCCCCGCATACCTGACCAGCCAAAAACGACCAGGTTACGCGGATTAAAAGGTTTTTTGGCATTTATTCTTTTTGACAAAGCCGGGATCAGACTTCCCGGAATAATCCAGATAAATCGAACGATTATAACAACAGCGCTGATAGCAAGGCCATAGAGGGCGAGCTCTGAACCGGAATAATCTTTAATGCCTTCCATAACACTGCGTAATTGCAAACCAATTAAGATAAAAATCAATCCGTTTAAAATAAACAGGATGGATTCCCACACCGCATATACCATGATCCGGCTTTGATTCGTAAATATTTCATTCGAGCGAAACGATAAATAAAGTCCCGTAGTTACAACGGAGAGCACACCGGATACATGGAAATATTCGGCGATCAGGTAAGATGCAAATGGGGTCAAACAAGTGAGGGTAACTTCAATAACCGGCGTACATATAAAATTTTTATGAACGAGATACATCAAATTTCCGATGATCAGGCCTATAGAAACGCCCGCCAATACTACCCAGATAAAATTCAAACCTGCCTGCCAGAAAATAAAATTGCCGGCCATAACTGCCGCCAGGGCATACTTGTAAGCGATCAGTCCGCTGGCATCATTTACCAGACTTTCACCTTCTATAATAGTGATAAGTCTCGGGTCCAGTCCAAGTCCCCTGGTAACGGAAGTCGCAGCAACCGCATCAGAAGGAGATACGATGGCGCCAATTAAAAAGCAGAGCGGCCAGCTAACCCCGGGTATAATATAATGGGCCACGATCGCAACCATGGTTGTAGTTAGTAATACCAACCCTACCGCAGCCAGCGAAATCGATCTATAGTAAGTTTTAAATTCATGCCAGCTAGTATTCCATGCTGCGCCATATAACAACGGAGGGAGAAAGACGATAAAAACAACATAAGGCTGTAATGTAATAGTGGGAAGACCCGGAACCAGGCTGATCAGCAATCCTGATAGAACGAGGGCAATGGGGAAAGGAAATTTGAAGCGGTTCGATAACACCGCCAGGAATGCAACACCAAACAACAACATTACAATAAGCGAAATATTTTCCATCCGAAAACAAATTACTATACCCGCGATTTTTATTTTCAAGGGGCAACAAACCTTCATTTATCTTTTGCAAGCGCCTGCAGAAAACCCAGGGCACCGGATGGACAACGATTTACCTGCTCCCGGATTCTTTCTGCCGGTGCTGCATTGGGATCTATCCATTTCTTTTCAGAGGGTTTGAAAACCTGGGGCAATTGTTTCCAGCATCTGGTAGAATGCTGGCAGAACTCAGGTTTCCATAAAACAGTAATTTCTTCGTTTCCGTATTTAATGGTCTTCGTTTCGCCCGTTTTGAATACGAACGTCCGAACCCTAACACCGGATTCCAGAATTTTGGAAATCGGGCAGTGACTGGCTATTTCCTGCAGTTTTATTTTCCGTTCGTCCGGTACATTTTCATTCAATATGAGATCCCGGTCGATGACGGTCGTCAGTACGTCATTTACAAGTTCCTGGTACATATTCACATTAACCGTAATCGAAGATATATCCCAGTTTTTACGATCAATATACATTCGTAAAGTAACCAGAACACAGGAAGCGACCGACGATAATAACAAAGTATAAGGGTCCGGCCCCAGATCCTTCCCGCCACCGGATAAGGGTTCATCAGCGATGAATTTTCCGTTTCGCCATTCTATGCTGCATTGATACTTTTCGGTTCCTATAACAGCATGCACCGGCTTTTCTAATTTATATTTCATGATTTTATTTACAATTTAAAAAAATGGGATGAAACAACCCGGGATGAATGTAAAAGGATTTTATGATTATGGAAGATTCAAAACCAGACCGGCGGTATTGCCTTTTAATTACCTTCACATACAATAACGATTGCTCATGACTTTTAAACTCTTTGAAGGTCCCTTCACTGGACTTTTGATATAACCGCTGATCGTAACAAATAGAAGCCTTTGAAAACATATAGAAAAAAATGAGAGGTTTAAGCCCATAGTTTCAACAATTTTCCATGAACACGAATATTGTGCGGACTTTATTATTGGCGTTTGCTTTATTCTCTACCCGGTTAATGGGTTTTACCCAGACAATCCCCCATTTGCGCGTCCTGGTACTCACGGATATTGAAGCGGATCCGGATGATACGGAATCCATGATCCGCTTTCTTACTTATTGCAATCAATGGGATGTGGAAGGATTAATTGCGACCACCTCTATACATCAGAAAACAAGAGTGGCTCCTGAAAGTATTGTCAGGATATTGCAGGCATACAAACTTGTGCAACCTAATTTATCAAAACACGAGAAGGGGTATCCGGAATATGATTTTTTACTAAGTAAGGTAAAAAAAGGCTTACCGGAATATGGCATGCAGGCGGTGGGCGAAGGGCACGATTCAGAAGGATCAGAATGGATTATAAAAGTCCTAGAAAAAGATGATCAACGTCCCGTCTGGATACCCGTGTGGGGAGGTGTCAATACATTGGCGCAGGCCATTTGGAAAATAAAGAATACAAGAAGTAAACAAGAGGCTGAAAAATTATATGACAAAATCAGGATTTATACGATTTCAGACCAGGATGATGCAGGACCCTGGATACGCAAAACTTTTCCCGATATATTTTACATATGCAGTCCTGGTTATTCTTACGGAAGGGCAACCTGGCTGGGAATGTCTTTTGGGTTTCCGGCTTCAAACACGCTGGTTGTGAGTAATGAGTGGCTCGCTAAAAATATTCAACAAGGTCATGGTCCGCTGGGCGCAGCATATCCGGATGTTGCCTATGGAATGGAGGGTGACACACCTGCTTTTCTTTCCTTGATCTCCAATGGCCTGAATGATCCGGAACATCCAAATTATGGTGGCTGGGGAGGAAGATATGAATTTTACTTACCGGTCCTGGATACCTCAGCTTCCATATTTCCGAAAAGACCCAATTGGCCGGTGGATGAACCGGAAACAAGGCCTCTATGGACAAACGCTGAGGATTCTGTAATATCTGCAGAAGATAAAAAAGGGTATAAGAGCATACAGGCAACAATCTGGCGATGGAGAGAGGAGTATCAAAACGATTTTGCTGCAAGGATTGAGTGGACCACAAAAGAATACAACCGGGCTAACCATCCACCTGTTCCCATGCTGGCCAATGGGGATCATATGACCGTAAAATCGGGTGAATTGTTTCATTTAAGTGCGAATGGCACAACAGATCCTGATGGTGATTCCATGAGTTATTTATGGTTTCAATATCCAGAGGCTGGAACGTATCATGGATATGTCAATTTCTCGCCTTATGCAAGGAATTTGTATGATTTGCCGGTTACGGCACCCCTGGTTGATCACGAGGTCACGATACATTTTATTCTGAAAGTGACAGATAAAGGATCACCTCCTTTAACGAGATACAAACGGGTGATTGTAACCGTTCAACCGAAATAATCAATCACCGGTTAGTATATATTGGACCCGCAAAGTATCAGGTTTCTGAAATCACTGACCGGATAAGCGCATATTATCTCAGATTGACAGTTGGGTAATATGCCTGTAAAATCCTTCAATAATATAAGTTCCGACGGTTGCGCCGCCATCTTGTTTTCCGATGGAATTATCCTGGTAATAAGCGGCCCGACCATGTTGCGCTTTCATTTTCGTTGAAGCATCCAGGCCTTTCAAAGACGCCTCTCTCGCTGCTGAAATACTTTTAACCAAAGATTCGTTAGCCGATGAACGAAGGGCTTCCGCTGCCGGAAACAGAGTGTCAATGATAGTTTTATTACCCGGAACAGATTTTCCTCTATCCATGATGGATCTGGCAAAGGCCTCAAAAAAATAAGCTAATTCTTCCGGACCGATTTCGTCATATGAGTCGATGGATTTCCCTCCTTTCATAAATCCGGTAGCTATCAGTGTTCCCATCGTAGAGGGTGACGTTTTGGCAATAACTATTCCCAAACGCGTGAGCAATTTTCCGGGAATCTTTTCTTCCGATTTAACGGCTTCTTCATGGGCAGCTGCAAAGGCTTTTGTCATTGTAAAGCCCAGGTCTCCGTCGCCCATCACACTATCCAGTTCCATCAGTTTATCCTGGTTAGAATCTATGATGTTTTTAATCTGAAGGATGATCGATTGAATATCTTTTATCCTCAACGTCTCCATAGGATGATTATTAAAGTTGAACCTGAGTAAAAAAAGGAGAATTGGCGGGTTTGGACAAAAGCCTCTTTAATTCTCCATCCAGTTTTAACAGAGAGATGGAAGCGCCCGCCATTTCCATGCTCGTGGCAAATTCTCCCACATAAGTATTGAAAACAGAAATGCCTTTTGCTTTTAATATCTCATGCAGTTTCCTGGCCATGATATAGAGCTCTTCTTTAGGAGTTGCGCCGAGTCCATTTAATAAAACAGATACTTCGTCTCCTTTTTCGTAAGGCAGGTCTGCAAGAATTTTATCTGCCATCTGCTGTACGATGTCATCCGCTTTTTGCAAAGCGCCTCTGCGAATGCCGGGTTCGCCATGAATACCCATCCCGATTTCCATTTCATTATCTCCAATGGTAAAAGAAGCCCTGCCGGCTTCCGGTACGATACAGGCTGTTAGCGCAACTCCCATGGTACGTATGTTCGCACAAGTTTTTTCAGCAATTCTTTTTACTTCTTCCAGCGATGCCATTTCCCCTGCCAGCGCACCGGCTATTTTAAATGCATAAAAAATACCGGCGACACCTCTTCGTTTTCCCTCTTCACCTTTCGGAGCGGAAGCCACATCTTCACCGGCAATCACCTGCGCAACTTTAATCCCTTCCATATCCGCCATTTCCGCAGCCATATCAAAGTTCATAATGTCCCCGCCATAATTTCCATAGATATAGAGCACACCCGCTCCCTGGTCAATGGATTTGGTTACTTCCAGCATCTGATCCGAACTGGGCGACTGGAAAACGCCACCCACCGCACATCCATCCAGCAAGCCATCGCCCACGTAACCCAGAAACAGAGGCAGATGACCCGATCCGCCGCCCGTAGCAATCCCGACTTTGTTTTTTTTCTCTTTGTTTGTTTTTACAATGCAGCGCAGATTACCATCGACGGTTGTTAACTGATCCGGATGCGCAATTAATATTCCCTGCAGCATCTCGTCCACAAAATGCACCGGATCATTCATTATTTTTTTCATCTTAATTCAATTTTTTTTATGATGGGAGAAAGACGTCAATATTGTTTTGCAATGATAATAAGGGAAAGTCCCAGTAAGTAAAGTATGAACATAATGACCAGCCATTTATTGACCGAGCTCGGAGCGCGTTTAAATTCTTTCCATACCAATACGCCCCACAGAACAGCGATCATCGTTGCACCCTGGCCCAGGCCATAGGAGATGGCTGTTCCGGCTTTTTCGGCGGCCAAAGTCATCAGTGAAAATCCCAGGCACCAGATCAGTCCGCCGAGAATCCCGACCAGGTGATCCTTGCGTGTGCCATTCGTGAAATAATCTTTTCCTGAAATAACGGGTCCTGTCAAGGGTTTTCGCATCAGGTAGTAATTCCATAAAAATGAAGACGCCATCAAACCGGCTGAAAAGAAAACAATCGCCGTATAGGGCGTCAGTTTCCCGGCTTCCGGAACAACGAAGGTGGATGAAATTGAATTGACCAGCAGGGGATAAAAAAATCCCATAAATATGCCCGTCAAAATGGACAGGACAATTCCTTTCATGATGGATTTTTTCCCTTGCGAGGGGATCTTGCTGTACGCCATCCCATCCAGAATAATAGCTGCAACGATACAGGCCAGTCCGGTAAAAAGTATCGAGGGATTTCCGAGTGGTTTGCTGATATATCCTGAAATCACACCCAGAACCAGCGCCAGCCCTACGCCAATGGGGAAAGCGATTGCCATTCCCGCTATATCAATAACGGTAACCAATAATACATTCGACAAATTGAAAATTGTTCCTGCCAGGAGCGCATAACCCAGGTTTTTTGATTCTGCCTGTGAAAGATCTTCCAGAAACGGACGCCCCCCGGTACCATGACTTCCCAGTGTAAATGCCAGGAGAAGTGAAAAAATTAAAACACCCAGAGAATAATCCCAGTAATAAAGCTGAAAAAACCAGTGCTTACCGGTAAGCTTCATGGTATTGGCCCAGGAGCCCCAGCAGATCATTGTTATAAGGCATAAGATGACCGCCGCGGGATAGGACTCAATAATGACCATAGGAGAGAAGCATTCGTTTAATTAAAACTAGTTTATAAAGCGAAGCGCAGGATTATCCGGTGGAATAAAATTTCATATGAAGTAGTAATGATGTAGTTCCGGTTCTGTTACAAAAATGAAATATATAAAATAGTCGATTTCTTTTGTCCTCTCCATAAACCTTCATTCGACATAAATATATCTATTCATCTAAAAAAAAAATCATGAAAGAGTATTTATTCCTGCTTCGGGGTGGAAAACCCGTGACTGACAAAACAGAAGCTGAAAGAAAAGCTGAAATGCAAGCCTGGGGCGCTTATATGGGTAGCCTGGGTGAGAAGGGACATTTTATTGGTGGATTGCCATTGGTTTCCGGGGGTATGGTGGTAACACCTGAAGGCTTAAAATCCGAGCCTGTCAATTCCGGTAAGGAAGGTATTGTGGGCGGTTACCTGATCGTCAAGGCTGAAAATCAGCAGAAAGCAGCAGAGCTTGCAAAAGCTTGTCCGCATATTGCCAATGAAGGCAATATAGAAGTGAGGGAAATTGCACCCATGCCGGCCATGTAAGTTCCTGCAGGTGCCGCGGGTTCCCGCGGCACTTTTATGGCGGCACGGAACCAGACAGGTATTTCGGTCACAAAATCTACCGCCCTGCCACTTAACTTGTTTTGTACAAGGGTGCGCACGTTCTCGTAGATTTCTGCCATCCAGTGCCCGGGTAACAATTTGAAGGAAATCAGCGCCAAATGCTGCTTTTAAAATATCGATGATGACTGACTGCTACATGTAATTTATCCATAGTATGTTTGCCCAACATACTATGCTATTTAACTCTTTTCCCTTTTTACTTTTTTTTCTGACAGTAACAGTGGCATTTTATGCTGTCAATCATACATGGCGATGGCTTTTGTTATTGATAGCAAGCTGCTATTTCTATGCTTATTTGATTCCGGGTTATTTATTGGTTCTTTTTTTAATTATCGGAATTGATTTTGCTGCCAGTATATTGATCGAAAAAAATAAGGGACATAAACGCAGATTTTATTTGGGCCTGAGTATTGTCAGCAATCTGGCGGTCCTGTTTATTTTCAAGTATCACAACTTTTTTGTTGAGAACCTCCGGTTGATTTCAGCAAATATTTCTTTAAATCCGGTAATTTTTAAAACCTGGAAATGGGCGCTCCCGATCGGACTTTCATTCCACACTTTCCAGGCCATGTCCTATACGATCGAAGTATACCGGGGAAATCAAAAGGCAGAACGACACCTGGGAATATACGCATTGTATGTGATGTTTTATCCCCAGCTGGTGGCGGGTCCGATAGAACGCCCGCAAAATCTCATACATCAGTTTTATGAAAAACACCCGGTGAAATTTCAAGGAATCGTTGCCGGCTTAAAACTCATGTTGTGGGGATATTTTATGAAAGTCGTTGTGGCCGACCGGCTGGGAATCTATGTGGATTATATTTTTAGAGATGTCGCCTTTCATAGCCGGCTGGCGTTGATTACAGCAGTCTTTTTTTACTCTTTTCAAATCTATTGCGATTTTGCGGGTTATTCGCTGATTGCTATTGGATCTGCCAAAGCGATGGGTTTTACATTATCAACCAATTTCAACAGACCTTATTTAGCTCTTTCCTTAAGGGATTTTTGGCAACGTTGGAATATTACCCTTTCCCGCTGGTTCAGAGATTACTTATATTATCCTCTGGGTGGGAGCAGGGTGGCGCCGTCAAAATACATTTTTAATGTAACCGTCGTATTTATTCTAAGTGGTTTATGGCATGGCGCAAACTGGACCTTCATTGCCTGGGGTCTCTTACATGGTATCTATATATTGGTCGGTCATCTTCGCAGGAGCCGGTTCCCAAAGTTTATTTTTAATCCCGTCGTGGAAATCACTTTTACATTTCTTCTTGCGAGTTTTGCCTGGATATTTTTCCGTTCTCAAAACTTACAGGAAGCATTTATGGTAATTAAAAGAATATTTAGTCCGAATACACCGCATATAATTGATGGAGAATTTGAGCAGCGTTCAGTGCTGGTTTATTCCCTGGCCGGCATCATGACTGTTATGATCACAGATGTGATGGCGGAATTCTTCCCACGGAAACAAACGATACTGCACAATCGAAGAGGCTGGGTCAGGTTGGCAGCCCCGGTCGGTCTGATTCTGATAATTATCTTATTTGGTGTTTTTGATGGTGGTCAGTTTATTTACTTTCAATTTTAATACCGTATGAAAACAACGGAATTTTTACGGAAGTTTTTTGTCGTTGTGATCTCGCTCTTTCTGCTGGACAAAGGATTGGGGCTCGTTTTACAGCATTATTATTTTAAAATCAGACGTGGGGAACTGGCCAGAACGACATATGCCATTGATTCCTGTATCTCCGAGACAGTTATCCTGGGATCTTCCAGGGCCGTCCATCACTATGTGTCGCCTGTTATCGCTGATATATTGAATAGATCCTGCTATAATGCGGGCCAGGATAAGCAGCGTTTGATTTATTGTCTGGCAATATTGAAAACGATGTACCGGAGATATTCGCCAAAAGAAATTATTCTGGATCTCAACCCTACGGCTTTTGAAAAAAATGAAAATGGATTGGACGAACTGGGCACACTTCTTCCATATTATTCGTCGCATCCTGAAATAAGGCCCATTTTGAATATGCGTAACAAGTTTGAATGGCTGAAAGCGCGATCCCGCCTCTATTGTTATAATTCATTGCCATTAAAAATTATTTTTAATAATGTATCAAACCAGCGGGACACAAATGAAAAGAATGGCTATGTGCCGCTGCTCAATAGAAAAGCACTTCTTCCGGATTCTGCAGGGAACCTGCCCGCTACACAACCCATTGATGACCGAATCGTAACTACCTTTAAAAACCTGATTCAGATGACGAAAGAGCATAACACCGCATTATACGTTGTTGTTTCCCCGATTTATTTTCGAATTCCAAAAGACCTTATGTCCTTGTCCTGGGCTAAAACGATTTGTATGGAAAAAGGAATACCCTTTCTGGATTACAGCCAGGATAACCGTTTTCTTGGGCACGGCCCGGAAATGTTTCTTGATGACGGACATCTCAACGATTCTTCGGCGAGACTTTTTTCTGCAATTATGGCTACGGATTTAAAAAAGATTAAACAGTAACCGGATATCTAGTTAGCCCCTTCCCTGATTTCATCATTGGCATTCGTAATGACGCTATCACCTTTTGTGAGGTTCCCGAAAACTTCTGTCGAGTGACCGGATTCATTTCCCGATGTGACATCCACTTTTACAATCTTACCGGACTTTACCACCAGAACATATTTTTGTTCTGTAGAAGTTACAATTGCTGATTTCGGAACCCGGAAGCCGGAAACATTTCCTTTTGAATAAATGATTACGTCTGCATACATACCGGGTGAAAGTAATTCATCCGAATTGAATACGTCGGCTTCCACTCTCTCTGACCGGAATTGGGCATTTACGTTCATGGATTCCCTGCTGATATGGGCTGTAATTTTTTTGCCTGGCAGGGCGCTGGTATAAAAAGAGATTGTGTCACTCACTTTCAATGAGCCGGACAGGTTTTCCGGAATATCTACCTGCAGACGCAGTCTGGAAATTTCCTTTAGCTCAAGCATGGGTTTGGAATCCTTTGATTCCGCGCTGACCAGTGCGCCGGGATGCACATTTCGTTCGGTGATCACACCGCTGAAGGGTGCGGTTACAACCAGGTATGCCTGCATGGTTTCCTGCATTTGCCAGTTGGATTTTGCTGCATTACTCACGGCGCTGTCTGATTCCACTTTGGATTTTACAAAAGAAAGATCGAGCGGCGATATCGCTCCGGGCGTCTGGGAGGCTTCCAGTAAGCGATTGTAGTGTTCCCGGTCTATTGAAAGATCTGCTTTCGTCCTTGCATATTTTTCCTTCGCCTGCATCGTGGACTGCGCAAGTTCCGGCGCTTCGAGTGTCATCAGCAACTGACCCTGATGAACTTTTGAACCGATATCCACCTGTACATTTTTTACATAACCGTTTACTTTGGGAAAGATGCTCACTTCCTGGTAAGCAGCCAGCTGGCCGGGCAGTTTGATCATACTCGTTGGACCGGTTGTCTGAATAACGGACAGAGCATAATGTGGTTTTCTGTCCACCTCATTATCCTTCGCTTTTTCCGGCTTCGCCGAATTGCAACAACAGAAAAGTGTAACCAGAAAAGCACCCGGAAAAATAATATTCTTCATGTATAAATAATTATTTGTTTTCATCTTCTGCGAGCAATGAACTTGTTTTAAAATCTGTTTTTTGACGTATCCAACCATAAACCAGTGGCACAATCAATAACGCAGCTAATGTGGACGCCGCCAGACCGCCGATCACGGCTCTGCCGAGGGGCGCGGACTGATCACCAGCCTCACCGAGACCGCTCGCCATGGGGATCATGCCGGCAATCATGGCCAGGCTTGTCATCAGGATGGGACGCAAACGTATGCTGGCACTGGTATAGGCCGCTTTAAAAGGATCCTGGTATTCCAGTCGCAAAGACTCCGCATTCGTCACGATCAGGATGGCATTGGCAACCGATACGCCGGTCGACATAATAATACCCATATAGGACTGCAAATTGAGTGTTGATCCGGTGACCAGCAACATCAGCATCGAACCGAGTATAACCGCGGGCACGGTAGAGAGTACCGTGATGGCCAATCCGAAGGCTTGATAGTTGGCAGCCAGTAATAAAAGAATTACAATGATGGCAGCTATCAGGCCATTCTGAAGTGATTGCAGTGTTTCGGTCAGCAGCGAGGACATTCCTTTCACTTCTGTCACTAACCCCGCAGGTGGGGTCCCCATTTCGCGGATCGCCTGTTGAACCACAGTGGTAGCTGAACCCAGATCCTTGTGATAAATATTTGCGCTGACGGTAACAAAACGGCGTGGTCCGCTACGGTCATATTCGCCGGGTAAACTGTCAGTTGTAATTTCGGCAATATCGGATAGTACGGGGCGCATCTGGCCTTTTACAACAGGAACCGATTGTAACTGTTCCATGGAATTCATATTGTATTCTGGCACTTCAATCTGTGTCTGGTACGTATATGCACTTTTTGTATCAAGCCAGAGATTTTTATTGGTAAACCGGCTGGAAGAAGTTACATCTATAACACTTTTCGCCACATTATCCAGCGATAATCCCATCAGCGCCAAACGACTTCTGTCAATATGTATTTGAATGGTCGGCATATGCAGGGGTTGCACAATCTGGACATCCCTCAGGAAATCTACCTTGCGAAGTTTTTCCATAAAGGCTGTTGCATAGGATTGAATATCCTCCATATTTTTGCCAGCCACCCTCACTTCAATCGGTGTGGAAGCACCCTGCGCCATGATTTTCTCGGTCGGCTCGATAGGTTCAAAAGAAACCAGCAAAGCAGGATATTTTTTTAATAAATCCTGCCGGATGGTTTCCTTCAGTTCTTCCATCTTTACTTTATATTCTTCATCCAGGTTTACCTGTATGACCGCTTCCTGGGTGCCACTGTTAAAGATATAGAGGTTACTGGCACCGAAACTGCTGGGTACAATGCCGACATAGGCTGAAGAAATGGATACATGATGATCCACAATTGAATCTATGATAGATAAAACATCTTTTGTAAGTCGCTCAGTAACTTCCAGACGTGTGCCCTGTGGTTCGCGCAATCGCAATTGTAGTTGCCCGTTATTTGTTTTCGGTAGCAGATCCTTTCCGATATGGACAAAACAAAATCCGGCCGCACTGATAATAACAAGCAGATATATGATCACTATTATTTTCCTGTCAGGCATCCAGTTTTTTAATCTTCTGCCAAGACCCGTTTTCATTTTTTGAAAGAAGCCATTATCCTCTTTATGATCAGACTCTCTGAGGCCATGGTTATTCACTTCATCAATTTCATTTTCATCCAATGCCAGTCCGGCATGCGCATGTACTCCGGATTGATGATATTGGAATTTTTCAGCCTTTAGCAACCAGACGGATATGACGGGCACCAGTGTTTGAGCTGCCACAAAAGAAACGATCATCGCAAAAGCGATAGATAAGGAAAGGGGAAGGAACATGGCCCTGGGAACACCGGTCATAATAAAAGCAGGCGCGAAAACAGCCAGTATACAAAGCAGGATCAGAACCAATGGGAATGAAATTTCTTTACAGGCATCTTCAATGGCCTGTTTTTTTGGTTTGCCCATTTCCAGGTGCTGGTGAATATTTTCAATTGTCACCGTCGCCTGATCCACCAGGATGCCAATGGCAAGCGCCAGGCCGCTCAGCGTCATGATATTGATGGTTTGTCCGGCCAGTTTTAAAAAGAAAACAGCGCCCATCACGGCAACGGGAATGGTGATGATTACCACCAGGCTGTTCCGCCAGTCGCGCAAAAACAAAAGGACCATCAATCCGGTAAGTATCGCACCCAAAATACCTTCGGTCATCAGACTCTTCGCTGCATTAATGACAAAAATCGATTGGTCGAATTCATAACTGATATGCACATCGTCGGGCAACAGGCTTTGCATCTCGGGCAATTTTCCGCGCAGCGTTTGCACAACGTCCCAGGTGGATGCGTCCGCGGTTTTAACGACCGGGATATACACCGAACGTTTTCCATTCACCAGTGCATAGTCGACAGTAATATCTGCTCCGTCTGAAACGGATCCAATGTCTCTTATAAAAACGTTGCTGGTTCCATTACTTTTTATAGGTATATCTTCAAATTTCTCCACCGTGGATTCCAATGAATTCATAGTTGTAATGAACATCGTTGAATCCACACGCAGATTACCGGATGGTGAAATGGAATTGTTTTTGACAAGTGCATCAACCACTTCATCTGCGGAAAGATTATAGGCTTTTAGTTTTTCCGGTGTCACATTAATAACAACTGTTCTGGCATTGGATCCGAAAGGTGGTGCGGATGACATACCCGGAATGGTTGCAAACAATGGTCGTACACGCGTGAGTGCCAGATCAAATATTTCTTTCAGCGAACGCGTTTTGCTGCTGAAGACCAGTTCTCCCACGGGTAAGGAAGATGCATCAAACCGAATCACTTGCGGAGGCAACGCGCCGGGCGGGAAAAAAGCCATCGTGCGGTTTACCTGTAAAGCCACCTGTGCGGAAGCTTCGGCCATATCCGTAGATTCATAAAAGGTCAGCTTGATCAGGGTTAGACCCTGAATATTCTTACTCTCGACATTTTTAACACCGTTGATGTAGAGAAACTGATCCTGCATGCGCGTTGCAAAAAATCCTTCCATTTGCTGGGCCGACATGCCCCCATATTGTTCTATCACATAAATAGTAGGCGAGTTGAGCCGGGGAAAAATATCTATCGGGATGGTTCTGACCGCCATCACGGAAAAAAGCAGGATGGATAAAAAAAGCACCAGCACAGTAATAGGTCTTCGCAATGCGGAACGTACCATATAATGAGTTATTGAATAGATTGAATAAATCCGGCCAGATTACCGATTGCGATGGCCTTATCAAGCTGGGCCAGCCACCAGTCGCCCATGGTTCCTGCATAATCATTTAAAGATCTGTCCAGCACAAAAGCTGCATTGGTCAGATCGATTAATGTGATAATACCGGCCTTATACTGCGCGATTTTCTGATTATAAGTATCCACGGCGGACTTATACTGAATCGGTAATTCAAGCAGATTTTTTTCATTGATATCGATGCTGTTTTGTGCCTGGCGGGCCGCTGAAGCCAGGCTGATCTGTTGTTGCTTTAATTCCAGTTCCGAAGCTTCTCTTTCAAAACCAAAGGTTTTTAACCTGTCCTTTTTATGAAGGCCATTGAATAGATCATATTGAAAAGAAATGCCCGCCAGGTAATTGAACCGCTGGTACCCGAGACCTTCCGGTATGGACTTATACTGATCATCATAAACAATACTGGAACCACGGGCCCAGGATGCGGCGGTCAATGAGATTTTCGGTAAATAGCTTTTGGAGATCAGCCGTTCGTTGGAAAGAAATACCTTATTCAGACTTGCAAAATATTCAAGTAACGGGTTTGCAAACGTATCTGCCGGCATTTGAATGATCTCTTTTCTTTTTGCGATCGACATCAGGTTACTATCGGCGACAATCCTTTCTGTTGTTATGCCCGTCAGATAAGAAATTTCCTCCCTGTCATTTTTAGCCTGCTCATCGAGCTGGTTGTACGTGATCCGGCTTTTGGATAATTCTGCCTTTGCAAGGGAAGAATCTGATCCCGGTTTTATACCGCTCATCGTAAGCGCACGGATGATATTGAAAATCGTATCATATCGTTTTACAGTTTCTTTTTCTACAGCCATCCTGGCTTCACTGATCATTAGATTGAAATAGGCACGGCATATACGTCCGTGCAAAATATACATCTCTCTCTGAAGATCTGACTGTGAGAAGGCCTGTTCGGATTTCGCATAATTGATTCGGGCATTTTTGTATCCGAAATCAATCAGATCATATTCTCCAAACAGCACGGCGAGATTTCCGGAAGCGGCCTGGTAGTCATTTGCGGCCCGCACGCCGGATGACGCGGATGGTATGATTCCATAAGAGTAATAACTGCCTGCGGTTGAATTGTCCGTAGCGATATTCACCTGGTCATTGAATCGGACGGCCGGCAGGAATTGGTTGCGGGTTTCAGTCACATAAGCTGATGCACTGCTGACCAATGCCCTTTTTTCCAGCAGCCTGGGCAGATAATGATCGGCGCTGTCATTCAGGGCCGACAGAGAGAGAAACGGTTTTTGAGAAAAAATATAAATAGGTGACAGGAATATGTTAATCATTATCAGCGCCACCCGGTTCCCGTTTCGGAAACTGGACATATAATATGGTTAAGATGAGTAAACTTGTTTAATGAAATATTAAACAGTAACAGGTGGGCCGCGTAGAGAAGGAGAATTGAAAGAATAATTTGTCAGCGGATCTTCCTCATGTACCAGAGGCGCCTGGGTTATGTAATTTAATGCTACCAGCATGTCCGGCACGGAGGGTACGGTAAAAAGGTATTGAGGATGAAACCTTTTATTTAGTTTAAAGTTCGAATGTTTTGAATGCGTAGGAATTAAATGATGATTCGATTTTGAAGAAAATGCCGTGTTATTGATCGAACTGTAGTCACAGGAAAAATAGGAAACATTATTGGATGTTCCGTTCAAATGAACATTAAACTGCACCAGGAAAAATGACAGGTAGATGAAACCCGCCATTATTTTCAAACAAATATTATGTAGAAACTTTTTTTGCATGGGCTCGACGCTGGAGGCTTGACGCTGGAGGCAGGAGGCTAAGTAACGAGTACTTGCCTCCAGCGTCACGCTTCCTGCGTTAAACGCAAAGATAATGAATTGACCGCTGCAAATTGTTAATGTAATTTTCATCCGGTCTTAACATTCCGTTCACGTGGCAATCTGTCCTTTGCTTCATTGATTCATAAAATGATAAAAACGAACGCCATGCAACAGAAAAATCGTGGGTTTCAGCAGACTTCTATACGAAATGCGATCATCGGCCTTTTCCTTTGCGGACTTTTTATGCCGGGTTGTAGAAAAAATAACACGCCATCTTTTCCGGGTAAGGGTTCTATAGAAAATGTTAAAAACGTTGTAGTGATTTACCTGGAGAACCACAGTTTTGACAATCTCTATGGACAATTTGCCGGAGCCAACGGATTGCAAAACGCCGATCCGTCTAATATTACACAGGTTGATTCAAACGGTAACCCCTATACCTTTTTACCTCCGGTTTCAGGAACGATGGCATTCCCGACCAACCTGCCCAATACTTTTTTTAATATTGACCAGTATGTGCCGAATGATCAGATGACACCCGATGTGTTGCATCGTTATTACCAGGAACAATTACAGATCGACGGAGGAAAAATGGATAAATATGCTTTATATAATACGTCGGCCGGCTTGTCGCAGGGTTACTATAAAACCAGTTTATTACCCTTACTGGAACTTGCTCAGAAATATACACTTTGTGATAATTTTTACCATAGCGCCTTTGGGGGATCGTTTTTGAATCATATCTG
>Ga0206913_1087_pt1 | contig 20857 bp, 23 predicted proteins | sample Alteio_BWOrgHeat_72_FD_152942 | JGI IMG/M metagenome (GOLD analysis project Ga0206913, IMG submission 152942) | Enriched cells from forest soil in Barre Woods Harvard Forest LTER site, Petersham, Massachusetts, United States -... | ecosystem: Environmental > Terrestrial > Soil > Temperate forest >... | reverse complement strand
TCTGGCAACGTCCGCCGTGTTGAAGGATGTCATTGCATTGTATAAGGCCGCCGGGTTCGATCTCGTCATTGTCGAGACCGCCGGCATAGGGCAGTCGGACACGGAAGTCGTCGATCTCGTGGACCTGTCGTTGTACGTCATGACGAGTGAGTACGGCGCGGCGAGCCAGCTCGAGAAAATCGACATGCTCGACTACGCGGATCTCATTGTGCTCAACAAGAGCGAGAAACGCGGCACTGATGACAGCCTGCGCGATGTGCGCAAACAATGGCGACGCAATCATCCTGACAGCGCAAAGCTGGCCGACGCCGATCTCCCGGTTTTCCCGACCATTGCGAGCCGTTTCAACGACCCGGGTGTCAATCGTCTGTTCGCCGCCATCTGCGACGACTTGAAGAAGAAGGGGATCGGCGCGGCCTCGTGGGACGTCGCAGATATCGGTCCGACAGAGTTGACGAAGCGCGAGCCGCTCATTCCGAGCTCGCGTACCCGTTATCTTGCTGAGATTGCCCAGCATGGGCGCGGTCTGCATGAGCAGATTGAGCGACAGGTCGAGGCAGCGCGTCGTGCGTTCGGCATGTTTGAAGCCCTCAAGGCGTTGCACGATGCACAGCTCCCGGGTGAGCTGGAGCGTTTCCCAGACGCTGCTATCACCGATGCCGCGGCAGATGCCACGAAGCGCGAGCTACGTGCTGCTTATAACAAAGCACTTGATGAAATGGGCGCCGAGGCCGTCGGTGAGCTCAAGGCCTGGCCTGCCCGTGTACGCTCCGCCACGGATGAGACATACTCATACAAGGTACGCGACAAAGTTGTGACCGGTGAGAATTATACCGAGAGTCTTGCGCGTCAACGTCTGCCGAAGCTCGCCGTGCCGAAGTTTCGCGACTGGGGCGAGATTCTCCACTTCCTGCTGACCGAGAATCTGCCGGGTGCGTATCCCTACACGGGCGGCGTGTTTCCCTATCGGCGCGAGGGGGAGGATCCGACTCGCATGTTCGCCGGAGAGGGTGCGCCGGAACGAACCAACCGCCGTTTCCACTACCTCGCCGGCGAGCATGATGCCGCCCGCCTGTCGACCGCGTTCGACTCGACGACTCTCTACGGGGAAGACCCGGACACGCGCCCGGATATTTACGGGCGTACGGGTAATTCGGGCGTCTCGATCGCCACGCTCGATGATATGAAGAAGCTCTACTCGGGCTTCGATCTGTGTCTGCCGTCGACCTCGGTATCCATGACCATCAATGGTCCGGCGCCGATGTTGCTTGCGATGTTCATGAACACCGCCATCGATCAGCGGGCCGAGCGTTATCTGAAGAGTGCGGGGCGTTGGGAGGAGGCGCAGCGCAAGATCGAGGCGTTGCATCGCAACGCCGCCGAGCGCGGTAGTTCGCTTCCAACCTACAAAGGCGAATTGCCGAAGGGTCATGATGGCACCGGCCTGGCATTCCTTGGCCTGACCGCGGACCAGATTCTCGAGCCCGAAATATATGCGCGCATCAAGGCGGAGGCGCTGCAAGCCGTACGCGGCACGGTGCAGGCAGACATTCTCAAGGAAGACCAGGCGCAGAACACCTGCATCTTCTCCACCGAGTTCGCGTTGCGAATGATGGGAGATGTGCAGTCCTACTTCATCGACAAGAAGGTGCGCAATTTCTACTCCGTTTCCATCTCGGGCTATCACATTGCCGAGGCCGGAGCGAATCCCATCTCGCAGCTCGCGTTCACGCTGGCTAACGGCTTTACCATCGTCGAGTACTATCTCGCGCGCGGCATGAAGATCGACGACTTCGCGCCGAACCTGTCGTTCTTCTTCTCGAATGGCATGGACCCGGAGTATGCCGTGATCGGCCGCGTCGCACGGCGCATCTGGGCCCGGGCCATGCGCGATCTGTATCGCGCGGGTCCGCGGAGCCAGATGTTGAAATATCACGTCCAGACTTCCGGCCGCAGCCTGCACGCACGCGAAATCTCGTTCAACGACATTCGCACCACTCTGCAGGCGCTCTACGCCCTGTTCGACAATTGCAACAGTCTGCACACCAACGCCTATGACGAGGCGTTGACGACTCCGACGGAGGAAAGTGTGCGGCGTGCGGTGGCGATCCAGCTCATCATCAACCGTGAGTTGGGACTCAACAAGAATCAAAATCCGTGGCAGGGCTCTTTCGCCATCGAGTATTTAACCGACCTCGTCGAGGAGGCGGTGTACAAGGAATTCGACTCGCTCTCCGAGCGCGGTGGCGTCCTAGGCGCGATGGAGACTATGTACCAACGCGGCAAGATTCAGGAAGAGTCGCTCTACTATGAGACGCGCAAGCATGATGGCAGCCTGCCGATCGTGGGCGTCAACACCTTCCTTTCAAAGTTGGATGCCAGCCAAGAGCACAAGGGCGCCGCGCTCATCCGCTCCACGGAGCAGGAGAAACAGGATCAGGTCGCCGCCGTACACGCGTTTCAGGCGCGTAATGCCACAAGCTCGTCCGCTGCTCTACGCAAGTTACAGCAGGCCGCCGCGAGCGGCGGTAATGTCTTCGCGGAGCTCATGGAATGCGTCAAGGTCTGCTCGCTGGGACAGATCTCGCATGCGTTGTACGAGGTAGGGGGACAGTATCGCCGGAACATGTGAGGTCGGGTTCTCCGAGCTCCTCGAGGATGGCCTGTCGCGCACGATCGCGAAGGTGGATTGCTGCATCGTGAGTTTCCCCCGGGGGCACAGTGATCGGCGGGAGAATCCGCACTTCGATGCGTCCCGGGCGTGGAAGGCCACCGTTCGGCGATAGCGCGGCGCGTGTGCCTCTTACAGTCGCGGGCACTATGGGACATCCGGCGCGAATTGCCGTGGTGAAAGCCCCTGTATGGAACTTCAGGAGTCCGGGCGTATGGGTGAAAGTACCCTCCGGGAAAAAAGCCAGCGAATTGCCATTGATGGCGTCACGAAGCACGCGGCGGGTGTCAGCCGCCCCTCGGTTCCGATTGAACCGCTCTACGAAATGCGAGCCCAGGCGTCGCAGCAGCAGCCCCGCGAGCGGCACGCTGTTCATTTCCCGCTTGATCACGAAGGCGAACTGCGCCGGAAGCGCGGCTGTGAATACGACTCCGTCCAGGTAGCTGGCGTGATTGGAGACGACCACACATTGGCCGGCAGGAAGCTGTTCCATCCCCTTTACGCGCAGCGGCATGCCGGCGAGCCACAGGAACTTTCGCGCTGTGGCGCGTGTGATTGCACGGCGGCGCTGCACGCCAGGAATCAGTAGCATCAGCAGCAGGACGCACAGGCCAAGAAAGAGGAACAACGCAATCGCGTAGATTCCATAGATCAGCCGAAACGGCGCAAGAACGAGGGGGCCTGTCTGTCGCAGGGAATGTTCTGAGTGTTCTGAAATCATGTCCCTGTATCGATGAATGTAGGTCCCGGGGGATGTGAACTGGTTCTCTTTATGTTAATGCCAGGACCTAGATGTGATGACAATCACGTCGGTATCTTAGCCGCGCTCACCATACTGCGACCGCTAGTTTACGGGGACTTTGAGGCTCGTACGGTCGAGCGCGCCGGGCGGCGCGCACGAGCTTCCAGTGAGACGGGCTTTGTCCAACCAGGCAATCGCAATTTCCATGGTGTCTTCCAACGCAGACCCTGCCGATCCGGCAGTGTCCCGGTTCCTCGATGCAGTGTGGATGGAGCGTGGGCTCTCATCCAACACGCTCGCGGCCTACCGGGCCGATCTGACCGCACTCGCGCGCTGGCTCCATGAGCGTCAGACACCGATCATGCACACGACGCGTGCGGATCTACAGGATTTCATCGCTTACCGCGTTCATGCGGGAGCGCGTCCACGCTCTACAGCGCGGCAGCTTTCGAGCTTCAGGCGTTTTTTCCGTTACTTCATGCGCGAGGGTCAGATCCGTGAGGATCCTACCGCGCAGATCGCGATGCCCAAGATCGGGCGCTCGCTGCCGAAGTCGCTGACGGAGGAGGAAGTCGAGTCCCTGCTCGGTGCTCCGGTGGTCAGCGATCCGCTCGGCAACCGCGATCGCACTATGCTGGAAGTGCTCTACGCGACGGGCTTACGGGTGTCCGAGCTGGTGAACCTACGCCACGGCCAGGTGAACACGACTCAAGGCGTAATCCGCATACTCGGCAAGGGCAATCGCGAGCGGCTCATCCCGCTCGGCGAGGAAGCGATGCGCTGGCTGAAGGACTTTGGGCAGGGCTCGCGCAGCGAGATCCTGCTCGAGCGGCAGACAGACTATCTGTTCCCGACGCGGCGCGGCGATCGGATGACGCGCCAGGCTTTCTGGCACATTATCAAGCGCTACGCCCGTAAGGCAGGCATTGCGAAGGAACTTTCCCCGCATACCCTGCGGCACGCTTTTGCTACGCATCTGTTGAACCATGGCGCGGATCTGCGTGTCGTACAGATGCTGCTCGGTCATAGCGATCTCTCGACGACCCAGATCTATACCCACGTGGCTCGCGAGCGCCTGAAAGAGCTGCATTCCGCGCATCATCCGCGCGGGTGAGGGCGCGCCGCATGCGGCGCGCGCCCGGCCTGGACGGCCGGGCGGCGGATTCTCGCGACGAGGCCGAACGCCGACTCAGGACCTAGGACGGCCGGATGGGGGCAGTACTACGAGTAGTCTCTCCCGGTCTACGCTAAACTGTCTTCCATGATCTCCAAGCTATCCTCTGTACTTTTGTTGAGTTTGATGAGCATCGCGCTTCCGTACGCCGCACAGGCGCAGACGGCGGCTGCACAGCCTGCACCCGCTCAACAAGCCGCTGTGAAGGCCGACCCTCGGGTGGAGATCGCGAGCCGGATTCCCGGCGTGAAACCCGAGGAGCTGCGTGCCTCGCCCATCCCCAATATTTACGAGATGTTCCGCGGTTCCGAGATCGCTTACGTCACGACGGATGGCAAGTACGCCATCAGTGGCGATCTCTTCGATATCGCCAAGAACGATGATCTAACGGAAGACCACAGGCGCGAGAATCGTGTGAAGCGTCTCGATGCCATTCCCGAAAGCGACATGGTGATCTTCGGGCCGAAGGAGCCGCGCTACACCGTTACCGTTTTTACGGATGTCGACTGCGCCTATTGCCGGCGGCTTCACAGTCAGATCATGGAGTACAACCGCCTGGGCATCCGGGTGCGCTATCTCTCCTACCCCCGCTCCGGTCCCAATACCGAATCGTGGACGAAAGCGGAGGAGGTCTGGTGCTCCGACAACCGTAACGACGCACTCACGCGCGCCAAGCTCGGCCAGGCCCTCAAGGCCAAGCCCTGCGCCAACAATCCGGTGGCCCGCGAGTACGCCTTGGGTCAGGATTTCGGTCTGCAGGGGACTCCGGCCATCGTGACGGGAAACGGAGAGATGATCTCGGGTTATCTGGCGCCCGCTGAGCTCCTGCAGGAGCTCAAGAAGACGCAGCGGCAGTAGCACCGCTCCCTTTCCAGCAGCTTGAAGTGCTCTTCCTCGGAAGAAGAGGGGGTGCTTTATTTATGCATGAACACACCCCCCTCCATGGGTCTACCGGGCAGTACTGGCCGGCTAGAATGCTCCCTACCCCTCACAGGGCCAAAGCATCCGCAACCATAGGGAAATGAGCATCATGGCCGAAGAATTGACTAATCCTCCACAAATCCACAGTCGTCTCGCGGAGGAGGGTGGGCACGTCCACCCGGACGCAAGGTTCACCCCTGAACAACTTCAGGCATACCTGCAGGAGGCGCAGATTCCAGAGGGAAGCATGCTGGTCCACAGAACGCAGGGCGGCACACAACAAGCGCAGGGTACGCAACCGCAGGAGGGCGGCGCACAGGACGCGCAGGGTACAGGGGAGCAGAGCCAGGCACAGAGCACACCAGAGGTGGTGCAGAGCACGCAGGAAAGGATAGGGGTGGAGAGCACGCTGGCAGAGCTGAGAGCGCTGGCAGAGCTGAGAGAGGCAACACGGAAGGCGCCAAAGCACTGGAGAAATCTGCGACAGCAGCGAGGTGACAGCGCCGCTTCGGCTAGCAAATCCAGAGTTTCGGATGCGTTCGAGAGGTAAGAACCCGTGAGGCTCGCACAGAATCGTGCGAAGCGCCTCGCCGCAGCGGCGGTAGTCGCTACCTTTCCAGCAGCTTGAACTTATCCGGTTTGCCTTCCCATTCCTTGGCGTCGGCGGGAGCATCCTTTTTCTCGGTGATCACCGGCCACTGCTTCGCGAGCTCCGCATTGAGCTGCTTGAAGTGCTCCTGCCCCGCAGGCAACTCCTCCTCGGAAAAGATCGCCTCCACCGGGCATTCCGGCTCGCACAGTGTGCAGTCGATGCACTCGTCCGGATCGATGGTCAGGAAATTGGGGCCTTCATGGAAGCAATCGACAGGGCAGACCTCCACGCAGTCCATGTATTTGCATTTGATGCAGTTTTCGGTGACGACGAAAGTCATTCTTTTTCCTACGAAGGATTGCAGTGGTATTGTGCCACGCGCTGAGGAGCCTGTGCACGCAGGAGCCTGCTGGCTTCCTTATTCCCGCGTGATCCGGCGGTCGACCTCTGTGAAGTGGTACGGCTCCCGCCCTGCCTCCCGGTCTTCGAGGTAGCGCCGCAGAGTGTACTCTGTACTCGGGAAGGCGATGTCGGGCCACGGAATGTCCTCTGGCCGGACGAGCTCGACTTCCAGGCTTTCCGTGCCCGGACCATAGTCCGCGGTGGGCAGGGTGGCGCGAAAGAATACATGCACCTGCTGGGCGTGTAACACATGGACGATACTCAGCAGCGAGCCGATCTCAACGTCGGCCAGCGCTTCTTCCTTCGACTCGCGGGCGGCCGCTTGCTGCAACGTTTCGCCGTTCTCCATGAACCCCGCGGGCACCGTCCAGAAGCCGCGGCGTGGCTCGATGGCGCGGCGGCACAGGAGAATGCGGCCGTCATACTCGGGAACACAGCCCACGATGAGGCGCGGGTTCTGATAGTGGATGGCCCCACAGGCGTCACACACGTGGCGGGCGATGAGATCGCCCGGGGGGATACGCAGCTCGACTCTGGCGCCGCATTGATTGCAGAAGTTCATGATGCGCGCAGGAGGATAAGGGTGCGGCGGGCTCTTGTCGACTCACAGCAACGTTTCCCACAGCTTCCAGAAGCTTTCGCGCAGATGCTCGAGCGCGGATCGGTGGCGCCACTGTTCTGCGTCGATCGCCTGTGCGTGCTGCAAGTCAGTGCTGAAGTCGTTGGCTAGTTTTTCGCCGGTTTCTTTTCCCAACACTACTGCGTCGACCTCGTCGTTGAACAACACGCTGCGGTGATCGAAGTTGGAAGACCCGACCATGGACCAGACCTGGTCGATCACCATGGTCTTGGAATGCAGAATACCGTCGTCACGTTCGTAGATTTTTACGCCGGCACGCAATAGATCCTCGTAGTGGGAGTGTTGCACGGCCAGGGCCGGGCGGGAGTCGCTGCGTGAGGGAAGGAGTAAGCGAACGTCCACTCCCCGACGGGCGGCTGCCATCAGGCCTTCCTTCTCCTGATGCGTGGGTACGAAATAAGCGCCGGTGATCCATATGCTGCTTTCAGCATTGCGAATGGCCGATATGACGGTGACGTAGTACCGGCGTTTCAGTTTTACAGGACTGCTGCCCAGGATACGGACGACTTCATCGCCCAGCGGCCGCGGTGACAGATCGGGATCGGCCTGCAGCGCCACTCCTTGTTGTTCACGCCAGTGCTCTTCGAACAAAGTCTCTAGCTCCGGAATCACAGGCCCGCTGACCTCGATATCGGTGTCATGCCAGACATCCTGCGGCTTCTCGGCGGCTTGCGTCGCTTTGTCTTCACCGGAGGAGGGTGCGCTTTGATAGGTCGAGCTGAGATTGACTCCGCCGAGTATCGCCAGCGCGCCATCCGCGATGAGTAGTTTGCGGTGGTCACGCGAGTTGAGCGCGGAGTGATGCTTCCAAGGACTGGGAGGATTGAATTCGACGACTTGCACCCCGGCGGCCCGCAGCTTGTCAAAAAAATCCGAGTTGGTTCCGATGGAGCCGATGCCGTCGTAAATGATGCGGATGTGGACGCCAGCCTGGCTCTGTCTGACGAGAAGATCGCTCAACTTCTCACCATCGCAGGTTACGTCCTCGAGGATGTAATACTCCAGATAGATATAACGGGTCGCCTCCCGGATGGCGGCGAACATCGCAGGAAAGGTTTCCGCGCCATCACGCAGGATATGAACCTGGTTGCCGGTGAACAGCGGACTTTCTGCGACGATCTGTTCTACCGCCAGGTGGCGCTCGAGCGCACCGGCATCGGGCGCCTGATCAGCAAGACGGCCGAGCACCGCTTTGGACTGGCGGGCCGAGAGCGGGCCGCGTGCGCCGAAGACTTTAATCTGCGATCCCGCAGAGGTTTTGATGAGGTCTGCTTCATCGACTATCGGTACATGGGTGCAGGCACCCAGCGCCAGGGTCAGGACTAGGGCCGCCGCGGCCTTCCCGAGATCAGGGTTCAGCATCCTCGGATTCGCATGCGACAGGGTAAGCGCTGCATTGCGAGAGAGAATGCTGCATAGGCCGTCACATTACCCATAACCAGGTTGTGCTGAAACTCACGGACCCGATGCACCGCGACATTTATTGTCACATCAGTCTCCAAATGGAGTGGATTGTCCGTCCATGGGTACCTTTCTCGTCGAGAGCGATTGTCCGCAGAATGCTGACCTTCCGGTGCGGCAGCTGCAGCTACGGCTGGAAGGTTCGATACATTCCACCGCAGACGCGACGACGGGCGCCGCCGAACATCTGCTGGCGCGCCGCTCGGTCTTGGACGATACGCTACGCCGCACACAGTCAGCGGGCCACACCATCCTGCTGCGCTCCCCGCCCGTCCCCGCAGCTCTGCTTTTGCTCGCAACCAAGCAGACGCGGGACCGGTTCAAAAACGTTCTGCGGGTAGAGAATCTGGAAGTCGACGTATCCAGCACAGTGAGCGGCGCGCTTGAGCGGTTGGCGCTGCGCGTTCATGCACTGATGTTCACCGATGATCTCGAGCTCATTCGGCGCGCGCGGCAACTGCCCTCCGGCACTGCTACACACATCGTGTTCGTAGGTGAGTCCAACGAGTTGCTGGAGTCGGAAGCTCTGCGCGCTGGAGCCAGCGATTGTATGCCGAGCGACGGGCGCGGTGAGCACTTCTGGGCCCATTTGACGATCGCACGGCGTATAGCGGATCTCGCGGCGTCGCTACAACTCGCGCTACAAGACAACCGCATGCTGTCTACTGTCGACGAGTTGACGCGCGCAGGGCGGCGGGGTTTCTTCGAAGAACAGTTTCCGCGTGAAGTCGAACGAGCAGTACAGCTTCGTCGGCCTCTCGCACTGGTGATGTGTGACATCGATCATTTCAAGAGTGTCAACGATCGTCACGGCCACCAGGTTGGTGACGAGGTGTTGAAAGAATTCACGGCTCGCATCAGCAGTAACCTGCGCCTGGGTAAGGATTGGATGGCTCGCCTGGGTGGCGAGGAGTTCGCCGTCGTATTTCCGGATACCGCTGCGAAGGCAGCGAATCTCGTCGCCGCTCGGTTGCGCGAGCGTATCCGGTCCGCAAATTTCAACGTTACACCTCAGCAGGTCTCGATTACTGCGAGTTTTGGAGTCTGCGCGCTGAATCCGGCATCCGCCAGCCTGCATGGTCTGGCCGGGCGAATGGTGCGGGAAGCCGATACCGCTCTGTACCAGAGCAAGGGTCTTGGACGCGATCGGGTCACTGCGTGCAACATCTCTTCCAGTGACGCCTCACACGCCGATATCGCTTAAGAGGCGAGGCAAGTGTCTTTCTCCTTCCGACGACTGCCCAGCAGGCTCTGACTCTTCGTTCGGGCACAGGATGTGCTACTAGCCCGAGTTGATTCCAGAACATCTCAAGCGAAACTCCGCTCCAAAAGCATCGGTCGTTCGTGAATAATGCGGGAGCCTTTAACAAGCTCCGTATCATCGGCCATGAATGACCTGAAAGTCAGTGAGCACGATGTGCTCTCGTTCCTGAAGCCCGACACTCTGTTCGGAGCCCTCGTTTACCTCGTGATTTTTCTGGCGGCAGCACTAGTGCTCTCGCGGACTTTGCGGACCGTCGTGCACGCCGCCCTGACGCGTCAGGGGCATATCGATCGGACCACGATCAGCTTCATGCAGCAGTTCGGCTCCGCGCTGATCTGGGTGATCCTGCTCATTCTTTATGCTCATCTGATTCCCGTGTTGCGCTCGATGGGCACCGCCTTACTGGCCGGAGCGAGTATCGCATCCGTCGTCATCGGCCTCGCCGCACAGAGTACGTTGGGAAACCTGGTCGCGGGTGTCTCGATTACGATCTACCGTCCGTTCCGTTTGGGCGACACCATCCAGGTGGCAGCCCCCACAGGCACCGAAATCGGCGTGGTCGAGATGATCTCGCTTGGTTATACAACGCTGCGTACCGCTGATGGGCGGTCCATTGTGGTCCCCAACGCTCTTGCCGCGAGTCAAGTGTCGATCAATCTGAGTGCTAACTACTCACCCTGGCCTTTGACGATTGTTATCCGCGTGAGCCGTGATGCGGACCTCGAGGCAGCTCGTAAGCTCGCCATCAGCGTGGCTACCGAAGCGGTGGGCGAGAAGTCCGTCGGAGGCTGCTTTCTGACTAAGGTCGAGGCGACTGCAGCAGTTCTGGAATTGCGGGTGAAAGCGTCGGACGCGGCGGCCCGGGACTCGCTGCGCACAGCGCTGCTGTCGAAACTGGCGCAACGCTTCACGGGAGCAGGATTGGGCGCCGGGGCGGAGCGACCGAGCTTTTTGTGACTTGAAAACAAACTTTTCCTGCTTGACAGAGCGCCTCAGGGTGGTAATAACTCCAGGTATGAAAGTGGCGGTATCGATCCCCGACGAAGTCTTCGCAGAAACGGAGTCCTTGGCAAAGCAGCTCAAGACTTCACGCAGCGAGCTCTACAGCCGTGCGCTGGGTGAATTCCTCGGCCGTCATGCTCCTGATCGGGTAACCGAGCTAATGGATCGAGTCGTCGCTGCTGTGGGAGACAAGCCGGATAGTTTCAGCAAACGCGCAGCACGGCGTGTGCTGCGGCGCGTAGAGTGGTAGTCGAGCAGGCTGAAGTCTGGTGGGCCGATCTCGACGAGCCCACAGGCTCCGAGCCAGGATACCGCCGGCCCGTACAGTAATCTCAAATGGGCGGATGCCCCAGGCAATGTCGTTCTCCCCCAATCAGAGACGGGTCTGCCGCAAGATTCTGTCGCCAACGTCTCGTTAATCGTTGCTTTGGATAAACAACAGCTCACCGAACGTGTCCGTAAGATCCCACGTCGTCGATTCGAGCTGATTCTTTCGGGCATCGATACGATTCTCGGCCGTTAGTCGTCTCGACTCCCTCAGTCACTCAAACGAAGAGTTGCACTGCGGTCTTGGTCGTGTACTCCTCCATGCGGACATACCGGGCTCAACACTGTGGAGTCATTGAACCTTCAATGAAGCTGTGTTGTAAAGAAAAATGATCGACTATCTCAATAAAACTCAACACTGCGAAGCACGTGGATGGCGTTGTTTTTGAGCCTTCAATGAGGCCGTGACTGTGGGTACTGTTAGTTCCCGGATTCTCCCCGAGGGCCGACGCACATATCGGGCGTGTCAGTATGCTCAATCGACTCCCCTAAATTCTAACCCTGCGAACTCATAGCCTGCACCGGCAAGCCGCCCGTCATCTCCTGCGCTTGCAAGTTCAAACCGATGAAGCTCTGGTCGGGGTCTCTGCAGGGTAATCTGTCCCCGCGCACTGCGGTTGAATTGCCACAACACCGTAGCCACCCCCGTGTCCGGCAGCCCAACCCACTCAGACGGATCATGCGTAATGACCAGCGCCGTCCGCTTCGGCCTTCCAGCACTTCCCAGATAGTCCTGCACCACACTGTCAATAAACTGCCGTCGCGACGTCTCATCCAGCGCCGATTCCAACTCATCCAGCACCAGCGTCTCCGGATCCGTGCTGATGGCGCGCGCATAAGCCACCCGTTGCCGTTCACCCCCCGACATCGAGCAGCCAAAGCCCTGCGCCGACCTCGACCCCGGCTTCCGGTCCCAAAAGGCAGGCGCCACCAGCGCACGCTCCAGAATCCGTTCAACATGTCTTTCGCGTTCCACCAGACTGCGTCCCGGGCAACCCTTCCAGGACTTCAGGCTCAGCGGCAAGGAGACGTGTTCTCTCACCGTACGGTCCGGCCATAGCGAATCTCCGCCCCCCTGCGGGACGTAACCCACGTTCTGATAGAGCTCAGTGAGCGCCGCGACCGGTGTGCGCCCGTGGATCACCTGCGGCTTCAGGTTTTCAAATCTCCAGGTGATCGTGCCTTGTTTGAACGGTTTGAACCCGAGCAACATGCGAATGAGCGTGGACTTGCCAAATCCATTGCCCCCCATCAGCAGATGCAGGGCCCCGCGCTCGAAGTCCGCGGCCTCCACCGTCATTTCCGGCAGCCCACGGGTCCCCACAGCTCCCCGTAATCCTCTGATGCAGATCAGAGGCTCCGTCATTGCGTGGTATCGCGTCGGTCCGACCAGACCAGCAGCGGCGTGATCAACACCCAATACACCACGAACACAATGACATACACCCCCGGGTGATAGGTGCGCAGATCCTGCTCCATGACCACTTGCATAATGTCCGTGGCCCCAATCACCCCAACCAGCGAGCTCAGTTTCAAGGTCGTCGCCCATTCCACCGTGATGGCCGCCCGGACCGCACGCAATACCGCCGGAATCTCAAATCCCAATGCCAGCTTCACGCCATGCGCCCCAGAGGCACGCGCCGCTTCCATCTGTCCCAGCGGAACCGCACCAAACCCCCCATACACAATCTTCGCCACAAACACCGCCAGGTTCAGCGCCAGCGCGGCAATCGCAATCAACGCTCGGTTCGGACGCGGAAACAGAAACGTCCCCATCCAGAAAATCAGCAGGTAAGCCGGCATGGCTAGCGCCGCATACAACACCGTCCAGGATGCATAGCGAAGCACCCGAGGCGCCCGACTCTGAAGCCCACGGAATCCGTAGGCCAACACGAACCCAACCGGCGTTCCAAGACCAATGGAGCTCAACGAGATGAGGAACGTCCCCGTGACCCCTTCCGCGAGCCGCCGTGCCGAGGCCGCATCGAACAAGGCAGTAAACAACAGTCGCAACACTCCATTTAGTACCGCCCCAAGCACCACCCAAGCCAAGACCACCCCCAGCACCAGCGCCACCAGCAGCGTTTCAATCCGAAATCCGCTACGCAGCCACGGCACACCGATAGGGGAGGGGGTCATGAGCGCCAGGCTGTCATGACGGTGCCGACGCGAACGGAATCTGCGGATACTTCGCCTGCAGCGCCCGGAATTCCGCACTATTAACCAACGTGGTCAACAGCGGATTGATCTCATTCAACAGTGCCTCCGTGTGCGGATTCTTCGCCACCGCCCAGGCAATCGGCAGCACCGAAAACGGCCGCCCCTTCAGCAGATCTACCAGATCACCGTGCTGTGGGTCACTGAGATAACGACTCAGGATGAATTGATCCGACATGGCCACATCCGCACTGCCGTTCTGCACCGCGCGGGGCGCCGCCGCCAGATCCGAACCGTTCAGAACCAGGATCTGCGCCTTCGTGAAGTGCTGCCGCACATACTCGGCGCTCTGCTCCCCACTCACCACAGCGATCTTCACATCCTCCCGGTCGAGGTCCCCCACACCCGAGATCTCCCCAAAACGCGTATCCGTACGACGCGCAACGGCGCCGTTACCGAGATAAAGCAACGGGCGTGTGAACGACACCATTTGCGCCCGGGCCGGCGTCACGAAGGTGCCTGCGATACTGAAGTCCACACCGCCCGACTGCACCATGGCCGCGAATAAAGCCCAACTGATAGTCCGCCACTGCATCCGGTCGGTTGGAATACCGGCCGCCTGCGCAAACAGTCTGAACAGTTCGGCCAGAAAGCCACTCGGCGGCCGCTGCGGCCCTTCATCGCTCAAGATCTCGTAGTACGGAATGAGACCCACAATGAGACCGGGAGGATGTGAAGATCGCTGTGGTGAGTGGGGAGCAGAGCGCCGAGTATGTGCGGCCAAACCCAACAGAACGTTACGTCGTGACAGACTCACAGGCCACCTTGATAGTCACTGTCGTGCGGTCCCGTTCCGACTTTGAGACGCAGAGGCTCTTCCACGTGCAGCAGAGTACTTTGGAGATCGGCCTCAGTTATACCCCCTCTAACGTGCGCGTTTGAGCAGAAAGTCGATATCGGTAATTAGCTGTTGATTCTTTATCCCCGCCCTTGGCATCCTTGATGCGCAGCGTAATCGCGCCCTGGAAAGCAGCCTAAGGGCTCCGGCTGAGTCTCTAGACTTGTAGAGCAAGACTGCAACTCTGAGGATGAGCTCACTGGAGCTGGACTCAGGGCCCGGGGAAGGTCCCAGGAGGAAGAGGAACGGGACGCATCTCGAACACAGGGTGAGCTTTATTGAAGGGCGGCATTCGCGGTTTCCTTGGGAGCGCTAGGTCTACTCCACCCCGCGCTTTCTGCGGGTGCGCTGTGCGTGGGGTGTACGTGAGCGGCAACCCGCCGTAGCTGCATAGGAACGACCGCGCAATGCACCTTGGAAGCCTTGGGAGGAATATTTTTGCGTTGTTCATTGGGACCAGCGAGGCGCAGGTCAAGGTTTGCCGCTTTGAGTTTCGTGGTGATGAACAAGCCCGGCGACTTTCTTCGGGAATTACTCGCACGAGTTCTCCCGTTGCTGTGAACCAGGACCGACGAAGGCGCTGAACTGCGCATTGATCAAACCTAAGGCGTGATTGGCTAAAAAGAAAACAGGCAAGACAGCAAGATTCAAGACTGCCGGCTCTCTGCTGTTTATCTTGCCGCCGGCAATGCCGGCGGCGCGCAAAGCATCGTGACGAGTAGAGCCTAGTCCGCGTCAGCGGATGCGCCCGATGGAAAAAAACACAGAGCTACATGTGCGAGTAGGGCAGCGGCCTCAAGCGATCGGCATGCTCTACAAGAAGAATGCGTCGATTTCGGGAGCCGAGATGGGTCGCATGGGTGAAGTTGGTGTTGCCATGCTCCATGGCCGCCGCAGGCCTCGTTTCCGCTCTGCACGGCACAAACGAGCAGATTGAGAACGCCGCCGAGATTGGCATGGAGCACAATCTGGGCCTCACCTGCGACCCGGTTGCGGGCCTCGTCCAGATCCCGCGCATCGAACGCAACGCCATGGGAGCCGTAAAGGCGATCAACGCCGCACGCATGGCCATGCGAGGAGACGGCACACACAAAGTCTCTCTCGACCAAGTGATCGCCACCATGCGCCAGACCCGCGCCGACATGTCGACGATCTACAAAGAGACCTCGCAAGGAGGGCTCGCGGTCAACGTACCGGAGTGTTGAGCGGTCCTCACGCAAACAAGGATGGACGAAAGACATATACTCCAATGCGGCCTATTGTGTAACTGAGGTCGCCGACGGTTCGGCGAGCGCTGCAGTGGTACCGATAACGCCGGGCAGCGCTCGCAAGGTGCAACTCTTTTAAAATATGGGTATTTTCGTACCAAATCGGAACAGAGTTTGCCGACAAGGGCTTACGCCCAGTAGATGTGGATACCTCTCGCAGTCGAAAGCGGAAGTCATTGTTCCACACCGGTTCCCCATGGGGGCCGTTACCCGCGGCAACACGCCGCAGCATCGTTGAAGTTACCCTATCTGCAGCAGATTATGCAGTTGTGGTTACGCATGCCGAATCCTAGTTGAAGTGCTACGCGGGCCGACCTCGAAGACATCATCAAACAGGTTACCCACGGCAACATGCCACGGCCTCGTTGAAGTATCATGGGCATGAGATGGGTTGATTTCCGCAAGAATGCTATCCGCGCATGGCGCGGCCTCGTTGAAGTCATTTTCACTAAGAGGATGTCGGTTGCGAATTCGGTTGTCCCCGTGCCGCGACCTTATTGAAGGTTTGTGTGTGAAAACGCACTTGCGCTTGCCGAATTGTTTCCCGCGGCAACATGCCGCGGCCTCGTTGAAGTACGATGACCTGTACTGGTGGCTGATTCTTTGTTATCCGTGGCAACACGCCTCGACCTCGTTGAAGGGTAATAGGCCGTCAGTCTTCGTCGTTATCGACGGCACGGTCTTGTTGAGGTAACGAGAACGATCAGTAACATCCCGTAGTCTCGTTGAAGGAGATAGATCGTTTTGTTACCCGAGGTAACATGCCGCAGCCTCGTTGAAGTTTGCCGGATGTCGCGGAGAGCCTCGCGAAAAGCACAAGTTACCCACGGCATCGTTGAAGCTGCTACGGTTTGGCGGAGATAGGTTTCGGGGCGATGGTTACCCGAGGTAACATGCCGCGGCATCCTTGAAGCGACGTGGAGCTACGCGGACGAGCGCGGCGGTTACCCGTGGCAACAGCCGTTGCATCGTTAAAGTCCGCTTACCATGCGTCTTACATACGCGTTCCCATTGTTACCCGCGGCAACAACCTCAGCCTCGTTGAAGTACCATCCACGCCCTCGGGGCTCGATTCCCGGCCGCTCCGTTACCCGCGACAACATACCGCGGCCTCGTTGAAGTTGTACGGTTTCGTAACATGGTGGATGCTCCAGTTACCCGCGGCAACATGTCGCGGCATCGTTGAAGTTTTGCGGCCTCAAGCAGGAGGAGGTTTCGGCCACTCGTTATCCGCGTGCCGCGGCCTCGTTGAAGTGCAAAGCGATCGTCTGACCCGGTCGCAATCGGTTACCCGCGGCACGGTATCGTTGAAGTGTTTCCCATGTAGTAGTCGAATGTCCTTAGCGCTACCTGCGACAAAATGCCGCTGCCTCGTTGAAGTTTCGGTGTTGTTGTTGGTTCGAGTTATCCGCATACCGCAGCCTCGCCGAAGTAGTTCGGCGACCTATGCTACTTATCCTCCATTTTGCCTGCGAGCCCCGGCCAGGGCTGCGTTTGAGGCTTGAATGGAGGTTGAGGGTACTTTGTGCGGGGATCGTCCATTGTCGGCTCCGTGCCCTGCGGGGTGTTTGTTTTCGGATCGGCGCCAGGCGCCAGTTTTTCTAACGTCTCAACTTGAGGTTTGTTTCATGAGTACGGCCGAACTTATTGCGAGAGCGGCTTTGCGGCGACAGACGGGTGAGCGAGCGAATTACGCCAAGCTCTCGCCCGATCACGGCCGGGTCTTAGCTACGGGGGTGGGTGCGGATGTTTTCCGCGAGCGCATCGATCTCGCCATCGGTGTTGTAGTAGTGTACAGAAGCGCGCACCAACGTCGGAAGGCCGCGACCATCCATATCGATCCGAGTCCAGGACGCGTCAGACGTAGAGCAGTTGATCTTCTGCTGACGTAGGTGTGCTTTAATTGTTGCGGCCTGGCGGTCTTTGCAGACGAACGTGACAATGCCGCATTTCACTTGGCCCTGGTCACAAACACTCACACCGGGGATGGAGCTCAACAATTCACGAAGGCGTGCAGCGAGCGAGCGAACCCGTTGCCAGATCGATGGTAGGCCAACGGTGTTCGCGTAGCGCGCTGCCACACCGAGGCCGATGCGAGTCGCGCAATTCGCCTCCCAGTTTTCGAATCGACGTGCATCGTTGCGAATCGCGTACTCCGCGCGCGACGTCCATGTAGCCGCGTGACCATCGATGAACGGTGGTTCGATCTCCGCTATCGCCCGGTCGCTCGCGTACAAAAAACCTGTGCCGCGGGGCCCACGCAAGAACTTGCGCCCAGTGCTCGACAGGAAGTCGCAACCGATTGCCTCAATGTCGATCGGCATCTGACCGACGGACTGGCAGGCGTCGAGCAGATAATAGCATCCGGCCGCGCGTGCGACTTGGCCCAAGGCCTCCGCCGGATTGACCAGTCCACCATTCGTCGGCACGTGAGTGATTGAGATCAGTTTCACGCGCCTGTCCAACATACGCAGCGCCGCGCCAACATCGACCTCGCCGAATTCATTGTCAGGAATGACGTCGATGACAATGCCCTTGCGCCGGCTGACTTGAAGGTAGGCGAGGTAGTTGCTCGCGTATTCGGATCGGCAGGTTAGGACGCGATCGCCCTTGGACAGCGGTAGTCCGTAAAACGCCATATCCCATGCTCGTGTCGCATTTTCCACCAGCGCGATTTGATGGGGTTGCGCTCCGATGAGCGACGCCACTGCGGAGTAAGTGGATTCGAGCTGCTCGCGGGCAGCCTCGGCCGCCTCGTAGCCGCCAATCCGGGCTTCGTGCTCTATGTAACGCACAATGCTCTCGGTGACTGGCTTCGGCGGAAGCGCCGCACCGGCGTTATTGAGGTGAATGACTTCGGCGCATCCGGGGGTATCGGCTCTGACGGCCGTCAGGTCAATCGCCGTAGCTGCACAGTCCGCGCGAATACTTGGCGTCGACATGAGGTTATTGCTCGTCGTGCATTGAGGCGTCATCCACGTGCGGGCATTCCCAGTTGGCGGTCATTTGTTCAACCGCTTCGTTCAGATTGCCGGCCTGAATTGCACGAATCAGCACGCGATGCTCTTCCACAGACGCCGTTCCGGACTGCGCGTGGCTAAAATGCGCGAGCTCAATCCGATACAGTTTTTCGGTCAGTGAGGTCACCAAGTGCAACAGGACCGGATTGCGAGCCCGGCCGACGATCACACGGTGAAAATCGGCATCGAGTCTCAGGGCGTCGGCTGCGTGTTGGTTTCTGATCGCCTCTCGCATGGCGTCGTTCGCTGCCCGCAGTGCCTTAATGTCGGTGCGGGTCACGTTAGGGAAGGCTAGGCGCAGGGCCGTCACGTGCAACGACTGTGCGACCGGATAGATCTCGCGCGCACGGCGCAATTCGACGCCGCTAACGCGCGTCCATTGGTTGCGCCGGCTCTGGACGAACCCTTCATCCTCCAGTTTCCGCAAGGCCTCACGAACGGGGGTGCGGCTGACGCCCAGACGCAGCGCTAGCTCCCCGTCTCGCAATACTTCGAGCGGTTCCAGCGTGAGGTCGAGAATCAGTGTCTTGAGCTGACGGTAGATGATTTCCCGCGCCGCCTCTTTGTCGACCCGCACGAGCTCAGAAGGCAGGGGCATAAATTGTCCAGAATCTAAGCGTTACGAGTAATATATTACATGCTACGTCGGTTCTGTCAATGGCAGGCTTCGAGTGGTATCGGACCCGCGCACAATCGGCACCGTTAGTTACCGCTGGTCGTGTCGAGGCTGTGCGGTGAGCGTTCTCGCAGAGGGTACGTGTTGGATTCGGAGTTTCTTCAGGTTTATGTTTTGAGAGAGGCGAGCGCCGACCTTTAGGATGGCGAGCGAGCGGTAACTACTTTGCGCTCTGAAATATTCCCGCTGCAGCGCGTCTTTGAGCGGCAGCAGCGCGACGAAATGCGACCAGCTCAATTCTCGTGACAGTGTCACGAGAATTGGCTCATCCGAGAAAAGGGCTTAGGATGATGGTCTGGTTGTTCAAGAGATTCCTCGCGAATACCGAGACTTCCCATTCGCCCGAATCGACGCCAATGCTGAGGTTCATCACTCCGTAGGCGGGATCGTTGTAGTTCGGGCTGGAGACTTGGTAGCTGCCGTTCGAGGGGCCGATATAGTCGTAATCCCAGTTGATGAAGCCGCGTAGGGTGTTGCCGAGAGCCTGGGTGTAGTCGATTACAGCGTCGGCCGTCCAGCGCGGGCTATAGAGCATGTGCTGTCCGGGCTGTCAGCGGGTTGATCGAGCTGGTCAGGGTCGCATGATTGACGCCACCGTTGAATCCGACGACCAGGCCTGGAGCGACCGGCAGCTTGTAGCGCAGTTCCAGCTCGGCTCCGTAGCTTTCGGCGTTGCCGATGTTGATCGTGTCGTAGTAGCCGGCAGCACTGAAGGAAAGCGCGTTGCCGAGCGCCCGGCCCCCTCGTAGCTCCACAGGGAATCGGAGCCGTAGGAGCTCGAGGGATTGTCCGAGAAACCAAACGTCCCCCTTTCGGAATCGTCACTCATGCAGAGCCGGATTTCTCTGGCGGGGTCGGCGAATAGGCGGTGGCGGGGTCTTTCGACGCCGGCGCCCGCACCGGTGCCGTGGCAGAAGCATACGCTTCGCCGCCCTCGGGTCGCTGAGGTTCAGCGCCGCCGGAGTCCTGCGGTGGAGACACTGTCCCGGACGCCGAAGCGTGTGACTCGATGGGTGCGTACGCTGCAGACGCATTAATCGGTGCGGTCTCGGCCGCGCCGTTTACCGTTAACGGATTTGCGCCAAACTCATCGGTCGGATGCGCGTGTGAGAAGGTATCTGCGCGCAATTCGGCGGGATCAGGCGAGGTCTGGCTGCCAAAAGGTGCGTTCGGCGTCGCGGCGGATTGGGTGTACGGACTTTCTAGGTGGCCTATGCCGACTGCCGAAGCGCCTTGCCCTGATGCTGCATCCTGACCCGTGGTGGCTCCCTGCCCGGACGCTGAATCTTGCCCCGCGCCCTGGCTTTGCCCGCCAGCCGGAGTCGTCCCTGCGGTCCCACCCGTACTCTTGGCCTCCGCCTCCCGCCGCGCCTCCTCCTCCTTGTGCGCCTTCTTCACGTTCTCGAAGTTCACTTCCTCCTCGAGCTGCTCGCGGAACTGCCGCGCCATGGCGCGTGCGCGCCCCACCCAACGTCCCACCTGGCTGGCGGCACGGGGCAACTTCTCCGGTCCAAGCACAACGAGTGCAATGACCGAAGTCAGCAAAACCTCAGAGAATCCGAAGTCGAACATGCCGCTCGAATCAGGTGTTTTTACCGGCGTGGTGCGCCGTCACAGGAGGAGAGCATACGCCGCTCGCGGG
>Ga0206913_1086_pt1 | contig 21113 bp, 18 predicted proteins | sample Alteio_BWOrgHeat_72_FD_152942 | JGI IMG/M metagenome (GOLD analysis project Ga0206913, IMG submission 152942) | Enriched cells from forest soil in Barre Woods Harvard Forest LTER site, Petersham, Massachusetts, United States -... | ecosystem: Environmental > Terrestrial > Soil > Temperate forest >... | reverse complement strand
GCCCAGACCGGGCGCGGATTATTTTAAAGGCAAATGGAATGTGCTGGTAAAGGGCACACCTAGTGGTGATACGCGGATGATCGTGTTGCTGGAGAATAAGAATGATTCTTTGACTGGTGTTATACAGGACACCACCAGTACAGAAATTTCTAAGATCTCCAAAATAGAACTGACAGACACCTCGGCAACGGTTTATTTCACTGCACAGGGATATGACGTGGACCTTGTCATGAACAAAAAAGATATCGATCATATCACCGGCAGCCTGATGAGCATGTTTGAAGCTGAAGGTGAACGGATAAAGAAATCTCAATAAGGACGTCAGATAAGCCGAATACCCAAATGCCTGAAATCATCAAGTTCACTGTCGTCGGTTGCAAGATCCGTGATCATTCCGCTGATATCTTTCATATCACATACCTTATAATGTTCGGTAGTATGTAGATTGGAACTGTTTACGAGGGCAAATGTTTTATTGGCATTTCTTAGCATGGTTTGTTTTACTTCTCCATCATTTTGAAAAACGGCGCTGATGCCAAAGTCCTTTTGAAGAGCACAGGTACCCATAAAATAAAGACTGGCGATATATTTATTCACCTCATGACAGGTCTGACCGCCTGTGTTGGTTGCTGTTTCACGATCGTACTTTCCACCCAGTATGATCAATTCTATATCCCTGAATTTTGAAATGATCGGAACCAGCGCCATATTATTCGTTACCAGCCTGAAACTGGAGTTGGCAGGAAGATGCGTCGCAATTGAACAAATGGTGGAACCTCCATCCATAAAGATCGTTTGCCCCTTCTTAATCAGCTGTTGCGCCTTCAAAGCAATCAATTCTTTTTTTTCTGCTAAATAGCCGGTGCGATCCTGGAAACTGAGTGGGTTCTTTGAAATGGAAATCGCGCCCCCGCGAACCTTACATAGCAAACCATTGTTGTGTAGAGACTCAATATCCCGCCGCACGGTATCTTCAGAAATATCTAAGTCTTCCGACAAAGTCTCATAAAAGACCTTGCCTTTTTTCTTTATCACTTTAAGAATATGATTAAACCGCTCTTCTTTTAACATCGTGGTTGAGTTAAAAAATTTTATATCAGGCCCATGGCATGCAGCTCCCTTTTCAAATCTGTTTTTTCCTGTACATGAATCGTTGCGAACCCCATTTCTTTTGCCGCCTAGATATTATTCCTGTTATCATCAATAAAAAGGGAGTTCTCAGCTTTCAGATGATATCGTTCAAGCATGATTTCAAAAATCTTCCTGTCGGGCTTGATCATTATCTTTTTTGTACATGATGAGGCCTAGGTCATAACCCCATGCCGTGAAATAAACCGTAGCCGAAGTGTCTGTCAGCTCTGCTTTGGAGACTTTAGAAATTTCTGTCTGCGTGATGTCCTGAACAACACCTGTTATAGAATCGTTGCTGTTCTCCAGCAGGAAAAACAACCGGATATCACCATTTGGCGTGCCCTTTATCAATACACTCAATTTGCTTTTAAAATAATCTGCACTTAGATTGGACTGGGCAAATATATTTGTTGACAGCAACAGGAAAAACAATAACAGGGATAAGAAATTTTCTTTTTTTCTTAATTGATGTTGTTTGTGTTTTGTTTTTAGAATTTCCAGGTATGAATTTATTTTTCTTTGTAGAATTAATAACTATTAATTGACTGAATAACTTACAAACGCAGCCTTCTGGCTGTCAGGACTCCATGAAGGAGTGTTAATGGAGCCCGCCCCGCCATAAAATACGGGTGTAATATCCTTAACAGCCTTTGTTTGGAGGTTCATCAGACGCAGTTTGACGTTTTTGCCAAATGGGTGGTTTTGTTTTTCGTCAGTAGTATAAGCGATGTAGGCAATCCATTTATTATTTGGTGATGGGTGGGGAAACCAGTTGGCATTTTCATCAAAGGTCATTTGCTCTGGCTGTGAGCCATCCGGATGCATGCGCCAAATCTGCATACGGCCGCTACGGTATGAATGGAAATAAATATACTTGCCATCAGGAGAGTAATCGGGCCCATCATCTAACCCTACAGCATCAGTTAGCCTTTTCGCTGGGCCTCCTTCCACCGGTATAGTGTAAACATCCAGGTTGCTAAAGTCCCCACCGCAATATGCTATTGTCTTGCCGTCAGGACTCCATCCATGCCAAAAAGAAAGATCCTGAGATGTTATTTTCTTCGGCTGCCCGCCTGTAACAGGTACGATATACACAGAAAATTTGTAGAGGTTTTGTGATGGATTGTCCGTATCGAAGCTGGTAATTGCTATTGATTTACCGTTCGGTGAAAGCCCGTGGTCGTCCATGATTTGATTAATTGACCCGGTGTTAATTACAGTTAATTGCTTCGTAGCCAGGTCAAGCCTGTAAATTTTACCTCTAAAGTTTACGACCAGGTAATTGTCAGGATGCCAGTTGGGTGCTTCGTAATCACCATTGGCAACTAATACCGTATCAATTTTTCCTGTATTTATATCAACCGTTTGGATATAGCTCGTCGTGTCGTGTTTACTTTGTGCAAATGCAAAGGCCGAGAAAAGCAGGCAGAAAAACATCATGCCGGCTGGTTTGAAAAACGGCAAAAAAGCTGTATAGCAGGCCCATCTATAGATTTTCATTTTAATATTCTTATTGAGTTTTCTTTACCCGTTCACCTTCAATATCTAATGCGTTCATCAGGTTGCCGGTGACATGATCATTATCTTTTTTGTTCATGATAAGGTTCAAATCATATCCCCATGCGGTGAAATAGACCGTGGCCGAAGTATCTGTCAATTCTACTTTGGAGATTTTAGACATATCTGTACCAGTACTGTCCTGTACAACACCTGTTATTGAATCTTTGCTGTTCTCCAACAGGAAAAATATCCGGGTATCTCCACTGGGTGTGCCCTTAAGCAAAATACTCCATTTGCCTTTAAAATAATCCGCGCCCTGTTTGGTCTGAGCAAACATGTTTGTTGACATTATCAGGAAGAACAGTAAACAGGATAAGAAATTTGCTTTTTTCATAATTGACGTTGTTTGTGTTTTGTTATTTAGAATTTTAATTTATGCATGATCCCGCGTGGCAGTTTTAATAGCCGTGCATTGAATGGATATATTTCTGTTACTTTTCGCTCATATTTGTATTGCTGATAAAAGCAATCTTCTTTCCGTCCGGAGACCATGACGGTGTGTTGATAGTGCCCTGCCCGCCATATACATAGGCCAGCACCCTGGGAGTTCCTTTACCATCCATGGGCAGCAGGCGTATATACACATGTTTGTAGGGCGGATGTATGCCTGCCGGTGTTTCTTCAGGAAGGAAGGAAAGGAACACAAACCATTTTCCATCGGGTGAAATATGTGCAAACCAGTTATTGAGGCTGTCGTTTGTAATTTGTTCCTGGTTGCTGCCGTCGGGCTTCATGCGCCATATTTGCATCAGTCCACTTCGAACAGAGTTGAAGTATATGTACCGGCCATCAGGTGTATATTCAGGACCATCATCCAGGCCTTTGGCATCTGTAAGCCGTACTTCGGGGCCGCTGCCGTCTGCCGGTATTTTGTATACATCAAATTCCCCACCCCTGTCGCCGCAGAAGACCAGGTATTTTCCGTCGGGGCTCCAGCCGTGTGTATACGAGGGACCTGTTGGCGTTATTTGTTTAGGCTCGCCGCCGGTTATAGGAACCGTCCAGGTGATGGAGCGGCCATGCACGTAACTGCTGAGGGCTAGCATCTTCCCGTCAAAGGAAATTACGTGGTCGTTGTTGTTATGGGTAACCGTGTCGGTATTGATCTGCACCGGTATGCGGGTGGCAATATCAAAATTGAACAGCAACCCTTTGCCATCATTAAAAATAAAGCTCTTGCCGTCGGGTGTCCAGTTTGGCGCCTGAATGGAATAAGGCACTTTATAAATTATTTCTCGCCTGCCTGATGCTACTTCAAGCACTTCCAGATTGCTTCCCAGTGACATCATTTGCGTAGTACGGTCGCCCTTTAAGGGCACGGTTATACTTACGTTGCTGAACACCCCGGTTTCAAGCACATCGGCGTTGTGGGAGCCAACAAAAAGACCCACATACACTTCGTCGCCAAGATCCAGCCCGGTTATCGTGTCTGTTTGAAAGAGTTCGCCGTAAATGGCAGCACGCATAATATATACCCCGCCTTTTCTTTCCAATTGTAAAATATTAGCGTGGGTAAGTTTCAGTTTATGCTCTTCGGTTTGAGCGCCGGTGGTGCGGCGGAACTGCAGGGATGTGAGGCCGTCACCATGTTCAACCGCATTAACGTGCGCAGCATTGCCATCCAGGCTCTTGCGTACCATCCAGCCAACTTTGCGATGGTAGTTAACCCAGTTGCCTAAAAACTCAGCCCTGGTATATAATATAAAATCGCCTTTCATTTTCTTCCACACATACTCAAATTCATCATGGTCGCCCCAAACATTATAGCCTGCGCCGGATATTATATACTGCCCTGTTTCAGGAATATAGGTGGCAGAGCCAGGCTTAACACCCGTACCCACGTCGCCATGGGATTCGAATATGCCTACGGCATTTTGTGCTGAAGCGGGTTTAACGGCAATAAAGGCAAATAAAATCGTTGCATATACCGGCAATGCGTTAGAGAATAGTCGTCTCATTTTATTTCTGGATTAAAATTCAGTAAATGTTATCACTAAAACAGATCAGGCAAATTAACAGCAGCCCCATCAAACAACCTCGTTTTATACTACATCCAAACCCCATCTCAGGCCAGATAAAAGCAAGTTTCTTCTTTTTCACCTCATCATTACCCCATCACGTTACATATATAGCTCTTCAACGTTTGAGGGGTGGTAAAAAACGCCCTACCTTTATTATCATGTTTACCCCCGTATTATGAAATCTGTTTTTCTGTTTTTTTAAGCCCGTTTTACGGGCGGACGACTGGCGGGCAATTTTTATTTATCAGGTATACTACCGGCGGCGTCCCAGGCTGCAAAGAGTTCTGCAGCAGGCAACTGTCCGTTTTACATACGCACCGCATTATGCACAGCATTCTTCAACTGCCATATCAATTTTTTAAATGAAAGGACTGCCTGCACTTTTTTTCTTTCTTGGGGCTATTTCAATCTGCCGCGCGCAAAACACCATCGGCCTGCCGGATATTATTAACTATCCCAAGGACGTTTACAATGCCGGCACCAATAACAGGGACATTGTACAGGATAAAAACGGCATAGTCTATTTTGCCAACTATGAAGGACTGCTAAGTTTTGACGGCTCTCACTGGAAAAACTACCCGCTGCCCAACCGCAATGTGATCAATTCACTGGCTATAGGCAACGACGATAAAATATATGTTGGCGGTCTGGATGAGTTTGGTTTCTTTTCCCCCGATAAAAACGGAACGCTGGCTTACACGTCGCTCAAAAACCTGTTGCCTGAAAATAGCAATACTTTTTCGGATTGCTGGAATATAGTAGCCCATGGAAGTGACATTTTTTTCCGCGCCATGGAGAAGATCGTTCAATACAATAACAAACTGCTTTCCGTATATCCTTCGGATGCGGGCTGGTTGTATTTGACTGAAAGCAACAACCGGCTGATATCGCAGGACGCCAAACGCGGTTTGCTGGAATTCAGGAACGGATTATGGGCGCCCTTTGCAACAAAAAATGCCATGCCCGCCAATGCCATTGTCAGCAGCATTTTCCCCTTTGGAGAAGACAGCAGTTTTATCGCAACCATCAACAGCGGTTTTTTTATACTGCACAACAATGTTATCAGTCCCTTTATATTTAAAGATCATAACCCTTTTATAAAGGAGCGTGTGCTTACTGCTATTGCATTAAACAAAGACTGGCTGGCGATAGCCACTAATTTAAATGGAGTATATATAATAAACAAAGCAGGCGAAATAATTCAAAACCTGTCACGAAAGGAGGGGCTGCAGAACAACAACATACTGAAAATTTATCTCGATAACCACAAAAACCTGTGGCTTGGCCTTGACAACGGAATTGATTTTGTCGCATACAATAATGCCATAAAGCATATTTATCCGGAAAAGCTGAACGAAGGGCTGGGCTATACTTCCATTATATTCAACGACAAACTGTATATAGGAACATCCAATGGCCTGTATGTTGCGGGCTTAACCGGCAAGCCGGATATAAGCCTGGAAAGCGGAGAGTTTAAGGCCGTTCCAAACACCAAAGGCTCCACCTGGGGTCTGAGTGAAGTAAACGGAAAACTTCTGCTGTGCCACCATGAAGGGGCCTTTATAGTAAACAACGACCAGGTAACACAGGTTGACAACATAACTACTTACTGGCAGTTTTTGCCCTACAACAATGTACAACCTTCAACGATGGTGCTGGCGGGCACCGCTCAGGGCATCGATTTATTTGGCTATGAAAACAACCGGTTTGTAAAAAAAGCCAAACTGCCTGGTTTTACAACTTCATCCCAGTTTATCGCGTTTGAAAATGCCGACACCGTTTGGGTGGCCGATCCTTATTACGGGGTGTACAAGATTGATGTTACTCATTTGGATGCTCCCCGCATAAAACTGTACACCGATAAAAACGGGCTGCCTTCAAAACTGAAAAACCACCTGTACAAAATAAAAAACCATGTAGTGATAACTACTGAAAAAGGTATTTATGAGTACAACCACAAAACAGACCGGTTTGAACCATCAGCCTTTTTTAAAACCATTTTTGATGAGCGCAACATTCGCTATCTGAACGAAGACCCCGGCGGCAACATATGGTTTATAGAAGATAAGAACCTGGGCGTTGTTGACCTGCAGGGTAAGACACCGGAAACTATTTACTTTCCTGAGCTGAACGGCCGTATGGTGGCTGATTGTGAATTTATTTATCCTTATAACAAAAGCAATGTGCTGGTGGGGTCCGAAAAAGGCTTTTACCATATTAACTATGAAGATTATAAAAAGAGCGGTTACCCGCTGCAGGTTATTTTGGGTCAGGTATATGTTTCAGGTAAATACGATAGTCTGCTATTCGGCGGTTATTTTGGCGAGGTCGGCAGTCCGCAGAAACAACCAGCCAGAGATTTTTATAAGATATCCAGCAAATGGAACAGTATACGTTTTGAATATTCTTCTCCATTATACGGTGCGCAAAACAGCCTTAAATACAGCTATTTATTAAAAGGCTTTAGTAAGAATTGGAGTGAATGGAATATCAAAACTGAAAAAGAATATACCAACCTGCCAGCCGGCGATTATGAGTTCAGGGTACGCTCCAAAAGCAACCTGGGCAATGAATCGGGTATTACCAGTTATTTTTTTAAGGTGTTGCCGCCATGGTACCAGACAGTCTGGGCATATTTGACATACATACTGTTGGTGTGCGGGTTAGTTTATGCTGCCTATTTCTGGCAGCGGAAGATATTTATTGAGCAGCAGCGGAAACATGAAGAAGAACAAAAAAGGCAGCAATACCTGCTCCTGCTTGAACTTGACAAATCGGAAAAAGAAATCGTGAAGCTTAAAAACGAAAAGCTGGAAGTGGAGATTGAACATAAAAACACACAGCTGGCGTCAACAGCTATGCACCTGCTGCAGAAAGCAGAGCTTCTGGGCAAAATACGCGAAGAGTTTGTACGTATAAAAAACGGGACGAAGAACAGCAGTGAGGAAGAACTAAAGAAAATAATGCGCATACTAGGCAGGGAAACCCAGATGGACAAGGAGTGGGAACAGTTTGCCGTGTACTTTGACAATGTGCATAGCGACTTTTTGCAAAATATAAAGATCATATACCCGGCACTGAGTGCACATGAACTTAAACTTTGCGCTTATCTGCGCATGAATCTTACAAGCAAGGAAATTGCCCAGCTGGAAAGTATCTCCGTACGGGGGGTGGAATTAAGCCGCTACCGCCTGCGCAAAAAACTAAGGATTCCCACCGAAACCAGCCTGTTCGACTTTTTAATGAATGCGCAACTTCGGGGACAGGAACCCAGGCTGGCGAACGACACAATGCAACATGTGTGAGCAGGCACGATCGTGAAACGGCAACTAACACAGGTGATCATTCTTCAAATAAAAACCGCCCCTTTTCTCAGGGGCGGCGGGAAAATATTATTAAATCAGGAATCTTATTTTGGCATTTTAGCTCCGACCATATTCATCATCGTTTTGCCGGATTGAACCGAACGGTGTTCTGTAATCTTGCCGGCATCGTTGAAAGTAAATAAATCTACATCCCTGTATTTAAATGATTTGCCGGTTGGTTTTATACCCATCAATGGATTTTTAAAAGTACCGGAATAATCACCAAAAACGGCTACATGATTCCCGTCTCCGACGACCATGAAATTTTCTCCCTTATAATCCGGGAAGGCTGACAAAAATCCCTTGACCATACTAATAATCGTATCACGACCCTTGATGGGCGCCATCCCTCCATCGCCATAATCTACTGCGTCCGGAGTAACATCTTTAAATGCTTCATCCAGTTTTCCGGAACTGAAAGCCTGTACGCTGGCCAGTGCCGTCGCCTTATTTTTTTCGAGCACACTGTCCTTCGCCGCATAGGCAGCGGCAACAGAATCTTTACCATTATTCATCATCGGGGAATTGCTGTTAGTACAGGAACTAAGAAATACAGCAAAACCAACTAAAACAAGCAATTTTTTCATATTTGATTATTTTAAGTTTAGAGATACCAAAAGGTAAAAAAAATTTGAAGTCCGGCAAAAAAACGGAGATACTTTATCTCAACCAGGATCATTGGCAAATATGGCTTCAAAGCAGGCCTCCGGAAATGGAGACATCGGAAAATTTCTTGTTGATGACTATCAAAGAGATCATGGAAGTAAATTAGCGGTCTTTTCAAATTCCGCAAGTGCTATGTTTCAGTTATTGTCTTCACTCTCTATATACAACAATTTAAATTACTTATTTTTTTAAGGGATATGAATAAGTTTTTTACGGAATGCAATAGGTGGTTGGGCAAGCGACTTTTGGTTCCCAGATGCAAGTAATAGTCAGTAATGTAAATAACAAACTGTTATCATATAAATCGAGTTAATTTATCTTGCTAAACATTGATTTATTTTGTGAAAAAAATTTTCAAATTTGTATATGTGAGTTATATTGTGTTTGCAATTGGAATTTGTGAAAATCAGATATACGCACAAAAAAAAGATTTCAATTGGCCTGTTCGTTCGTCCACTAGCAGTTCTTTCGGTCTTTCTTATAATGCAACGCCCGTTTCTATTGGATACATTTTGTTGAAAAACGGAGATACCCTCAGGGGGCGGATAAAACTTCTTGTGTATTCGCCAGCTATTACTTTTATTTCATTTGTACCCACTGGTAAGAATGATAAAAACGACGTCGTTAATGTGCAACGGGAGAGGATTAGTTATGTAAGGCTCTATTCCGACTCTTTAAGGAACAGCAATAATTTTACTGATTTTGTAAATTTGGAAAATAAGGATCTTTGGCGCCTTATAATACAAAATGACGGTGTCATAATTTACGACAATTACAATCCAGGCGATAGTGAACCCTTAGGTGAAAGAATGAGACTCGTTACCATGGGGAACAATATAAAAATATATGGAAGTTCAATTTTCCACACCGAAGGTCCTTCGCCTCTTTTGCTTCGATTTATCAACAAGCGTTATAAACAAAAATTCGACAGCAGTTTTTTCCCAGACGACAATAAAATGATAAACTACATACTTGCAGAAGAAAATGAAAGAATTCAGATTAATCCCTCCAAACATTGACAACTACTAAAATAATTATTGTTTGGAGAATTTGTTGTCATTAAAGTCAAGAATGTGCTTGCCGGGTTCAGTTGCTATGTAAACCTTTGTGAACAGATTCGGATAATTTTTCTTCAACTCACCGGCCAGCGGTACGGGAAATTGATTGTTGTCGTTGGAAATTTATACATCGCCTTTCGTTATTTCTTTTCTGGCAATCTGTGCAATTTCTTTATATTTTTTATTGTAAATATCAAAGGAAAGTTCATCCCAAATCCATAAGCCGATTAGCAAGGCGACTGTTGTACCGATTACGAGACCGCCGACATTTATGAAAGAATGTGCTTTCTTTCTTCCCAGGTTGCGCCATGCTGCTTTGAACTAGTTTTTAAACATAAGGAATCTGATTTGTAGGTTCGGTATAACGGGTTTTAAATAAAAATCGTAAAATGATAAAGGAGCTAAACACATGCCGTATACGGATGCAGTTGGTTTTCAATTAGGTAGCGATTCGATGAAGCATGGATAGCAGCCTGAACGTGCATCCAGTGTCCGATTTAGTTACAGCGACACCGTCCAATGCCATTATAGTCTGCGGTCCATTTATGTTATCAGGCGGTGTTCCGTTTGTACACGATTTCCATGATCTTTGTATTTTCCTTTTATGGCAAGAAAAATATTACTCGGACTGTTGATGCTGAACGCATCATGCTGTTTTTCCCAGAAAAAATCTCCGGATAAAATCGTCGTGCTCACCTTCGACGATGCGTCCCAAAGTCATTATAGTTATGTAGCGCCGCTGTTGAAAAAATATGGCTTTGGAGCAACTTTTTATGTATGCGAGTATCCGCCCGACTTCAGCGATACCGTAAAATACATGAGCTGGTACGATATTAAACAATTGTCGGATATGGGATTCGAGATCGGCAATCATACATGGCATCATGTCCGTATCGACCACCTAAGCAACGATTCGCTCAAATCAGAACTGCGATATATAGAACGCAAATGCGATACGCTGAAAATTCCCAAACCAACCAGCATGGCCTATCCGGATTATGTAACGGATGCAACAAAAATTCCTGTACTCAGTCTGCTTGGATATACTACTGCCCGAGTAGGAGGCAACCACGCCTATAATCCTGTATACGACGGTGCCTTTTATATTCCCAGCTTTACCATGAATGCACACAATGAACAGGAAATAATCGATGCGTTTGCCTTTGCTAAAAACGGACATATTGTTGTACTCACGGTTCACGGCGTTCCGGATCTTGCGCATGATGCATTAAGTACCACGCCCGCTGTTTTTGAAAATTGTATGAAATACCTGTATGATAATCATTATATCGTCGTATCCATGCGGGCGCTTACAGGATATATAAAATGAGAACCCGCGGCTCATATAACGGGTACCCGCTCAGAATATGAAAGATATCTTATTTTTAATTTAGCGAATGAATGACTAAAAAGGGAAGGGATTTTTAACCGCAACAGACTAAAAGGAATGGCGAAATCAATAAAGCATATATTAAAAAAGACAGGATCTTATAGGGTGAACGGAAGTTTATGGATAGAGTTTAATGACACGCGATTTTTCGGCCCTGGCCGTTCAGAGTTACTGGAGCGAATTGACCAAACCGGATCCATAAACCAGGCTGCAAAACAGATGCACATGTCATATAAAAAAGCATGGGAGATGATTGCAGCGCTTAATACGCAGGCCAAACGGCCACTTGTCATTCTTCATGCCGGTGGTGAAAGAGGCGGAGGGTCTGAGATTACAAACGAGGCGAGGGAGTTGATAGCTTTCCACCGTCTCCTGAGAGAACGATTTACAGCTTTTCTGGAAAGAGAGTCCGGAAAACTTCAGAACGACTGATGCTATGCGGAGATCTGTATTTTTTTTGAATACCGTTATATATTCAGGAATATAACGCAATCCGGTTGTAATTCATTCTTCAATAATAAAACCAGTTTATGAAAAGGAGACTAAGCAACACACTGCTTTTTATTTATTTGGCAACATCAGTAAATCTGAATGGCCAGTCACAGGCGCAGGTATCTGTACCAAACTATCCATATGTCAAAGGCTACATGAGTTTCATTATTCCCTGGGTGAAGATTGATAAAAATCAAACGACCTGGCAATTCCAGGAAGCCACCACCATCGGTTTCCCCGTAGGTCTAAATGTCTATTATAGTAAAAAATTTGGTTTCAGCTTTGAAATTACTCCATCAATACAATGGTCGCAGCCTTCCGGTAAGGCGGCCACTTCGAAAACAAGCAACCTGCTGTTTGATCCGGGTCCGATTTTCCGATTCGAAAATGGATTTAATTTCATACCCCGCCTGGCATTTGAAACGCAGGGTCGTTATGGCATTACGCCAGTCTTTAACAAGGTGTATGCACGAACAAGGGATATTGATTATTGGTTCTCTATATCCCTCCCCGCCCGGTTTGGAAATAGCCAGCCGGCATCAATCGGTTTGAATTTGCAGATCGGATTTACTTTTAATTGACCTGGTTTATAATTCGTGACCAGCCCCCTGCGTCCACCCAAATCCGGGTAAATTGAAAATTAGGCTACATTTATGTCAAACACTACTGCAATGAGTCAACTTTCTGTAAAAAAATTTATCACTTATTTCGCCCTCGCCATTTTCACCGGCCTGACCTTTAACGCATCTGCACAATCCATCACGGGTGATCAGATCAAGGAGCAATTCCTCAAGGATTGGCAACGGGCGAAAGCTTACACACTTGACTACCTCAACACAATGCCGGCCGACAAATATTCCTTCAGGCCAGTCGACAGTATCCGCAGCTTCGCGGAGCAAATGCTGCACCTCGCCTGGGACAATGTTTTCCTGAACATGGTCGCCACCGGTAAAAAGATAGACTGGGTGCCCGGCCAAAAGTTCAACTGGCATGAAGGTGAAAAAATCGATTGGCCCGACGGCTACCTCGAAAATGATCCCACTGCGCAGGGCAAGGATTCCGTCGTATATTATGTAAGTAAAAGCTATGACATTGCCCTACAGTATATCAAAGGACTGGATCCAGGCAAATATGGCGAGATTACGGGCATGCGCAATATCACAGACACCCGCTATGCGTGGTTGCTCAAGGCATTCGAGCACCAGACCCACCACCGAGGTCAGACCACGATTTATATCCGCCTGGTGGGCGTCAAGCCACCCAATGAGAGGTTGTTCTGAGTGGTCTTCTCATGCTGGGTCATCATCAGAAAAGATCCTGCTATGCTTCGTTTATATAAAAAATATTGCGCGGCTATGGTTCCTAAACGCCGTTAAGTTTCCCAGAAACCAAATGGTTTAAGTAAAAATTTGCAATGAGCCAGGTTTTGTAATGATGACAGTTGCAAAGGGTCTGTTTTTACGATCAAAATTTCGAAAAGCCGACCATCGGCTTTCATACATTAAGAGATTTTAATCAGTTTCTAATCTCTCTTTAAGAACACCTTAATCATTTTCTAATAGCATTGGTTAACCTTTATGCCGGATGAAAATGCCCGCATATGTCAGGTAAAAACCATAATAAAATAATTATATGTGTTATTCTGCTAATTCAGAACCTGTCGGCAAGTGCACAGAAAAATATAGAAAAAAACTTCACCGCCGGGGATTATGAGGCCCTAAAGTATATACGCTGCATACATCTGTTTCTCCCACAATTCCTGGAACAAAAAAAATGGACTGAGCTTAATAATTATATGCAGAACTGGAAAAATTCCGAAGCGCCCAGCGACGAGCTCATCTTTTGTATTTCAACCCTGGCGGATATCGAACAGCAAAAATTTTCGTCCATCGCAATACCCTGCGATTTTTTATACTTCCTGGATGATTACGCGAGGGAAATGAAAAATATCAGGAAGGAACCGGCCAAATTCAGGTACTATATTAATTTAAGTGAACATATTTATTACAATGCGTCGACGGAGTGTACGAAACTTTTGAATATTACGCAGTCCTGGGCGAATCGTCTTCTTTCCAGCGGTAAACTGAATGCTTCTGAAACATTTCTTTGTCAGGTATTTTCAGGTCAGACTGAGCTCCCAAGGTCAGAATTTTATACTCTTAGAAAATTAATGCCGGAACTCGATGCATTTCAACATCAGCTGGACACATACCAGATTAGCCGTTTGAAATCTCTCAGGGACCGGCGTGCCGGCACTTTTAGTTTAATCTTCGGGACCTGGATGCCCACCGGATATCTTGGGACACTGGGAATTCATCCCACTGTTGGTTATGCATTTGGACTTAGGAAAAAGAGAAACGAATATGATTTAGTGGGAATAGGACGATTGGTCAATTCTACGGCGCAGAACTATTCTATTCTAAGAAATGATACCGTTTACACCAGAAGTTATTTCGGAGGCGGTTACGTAGGCTTTGAATTTACCAGATACCTCGTTCATACGATAAAGTGTGACTGTGGGCCAACTTTCGGCGTTGGATATGATGAATTTGATATCGCGTCAGATACGGATGTGAAGTTAAACTCTTTATCGCCAGCTAAAATATTTACGCTCAATCTGAATACGGGTCTCCGGTTTAAATATTTCTATCACAAAGCGCTATTTGCCGGTTTGGTTCTCAAGTATAATTTCATTCATTACGAAAATAAAGGAGGTACAGATTTAAGAGGCAACTCTTTCTCCATTGATATTTTGTGTGGCATATTTTAAAAATTCCAGATTTAAAATCTTTAACTGATGAAAAAATCAGCCAGCGTAAAACTTGTTCTTATTGGTGCGGCACTTGCATCCTGCAATCGCATTATCATTCCATCGCAAAGTCCCGCCGATACTGTCTATGATTCCAGCCTGGTTGCACCACCAGCGATCGACAGTGATTCATACAATAACTCATTCAATTTCTGTTGCAATGAGATTCTTCCTTTATGGACCTATTCTTTTAACCTCAACCCGTATCCTTTATCCATTTCGCAGACAGCGTATAATACGGCCCGGCTATACAGAAGGGGACATTTCTGGAGAAACAATCATTTTATTATCCGCGGTGGCTGGGGAAAAACCGGGGAAGTAGCAAATTCTTAAATCTTACAGTAAATGAAACGAATTTCAACGGAGCCCCGAAACAACTGGCAGGCATCAGTGGAAAAGCTCGGCTTTGGATTTCACAGTTCCAACGTTCCTTATTGGGATGAAAGCGCGTATTATTCCTTTATGATGGAAGAAATTCTTCAAATTGAAAATGCCACTGCCTGTCTATGGGATCTCTGTCTCCAGGCGGTGCAGTATGTGATCGATAAAAACTTATATAGTCGGTTTCAAATACCCCAAAACTTTACTGCCTATATTGAGAACTCATGGAACGAAAACCATGCTTCCATTTATGGAAGGTTTGACCTTTGTTACAATAACGGGCAGATAAAGCTTTTGGAATTTAATGCCGATACCCCAACGAGTTTGTATGAGGCTGCCATTGTTCAGTGGTTTTGGATAATGGATTTCAATGATAAAAAGGACCAGTTTAATAGTATTCACGAAAAGCTGATCGCCTATTGGAAGTATGTGCACGTTTATTTGTATCCGGGAAACTTGTATTTTGGCTGTGTTAAAAACTCGCTTGAAGATCTCACAAATACAGAATATCTGCGGGATTGCGCAATGCAGGCCGGCATATCTACGAAGCTGGTTTACGTGGACGATATTGGTTGGGACGAAAAATGTTCTGTTTTCAGGGATGTACAGGATTTACCAATGAAAAATCTTTTCAAACTTTATCCCTGGGAATGGATGGTAAGCGACGAATTCGGCGAAAAAATATTGCAGGATAAAAATCGAATGCTTTTTATTGAACCTGCGTGGAAGATGATCTTGTCTAACAAAGCGTTGTTGCCTTTGCTCTGGGAACTATTTCCTCATCATCCTTTACTTTTACCGGCTTATTGTAAGCCTGATAAATTGTCCGAATATGTAAAAAAGCCTCTGCTGTCCAGAGAAGGCGCTAATATTGAAATTATAAGCAATAATCGCCTGGTTTGTCGAACAGACGGACTTTATGGAGAAGGTCAATTTATTTATCAGGAATTTTTTCAACTTCCTGAATTTGACGGGAACTATCCTGTTATAGGCAGTTGGGTTATTGGTGGGGAACCCGCTGGAATCGGGATCCGGGAGTCAAATACACTCATCACGGACAATCTGAGTAGATTTATTCCGCATATTATCTAACATATTCAGTTCAGTGCGATACAAAAAGTACTGTGACCCAATTCCAGTGATTTGGAGATATTCATTCTGTCGTGTACTAATTTTTTTGAGGTATCGAAGACATATCAGGCTCTACGACAGTGAAATTTGAAGGCGGGGTAAATGTAGAAGATGGAAGACTCTTTTTTTCATAGCTCATCAGCATACCTGAACTCTGCAAAGTTCCTGTACCGGTATGCCATTTTACGATGACGCCGTCTACACCGGCATCAGCTAATTTTTTTTGGGTAACAGAACCTTCCGGATAGTACAAATAGGGACCCACATACCATAGATGACAGCTACCCAGATCTTTTGTAAGCCAGAGATCAGTTTTAGAGGGATTGAATTCAGAATTTTTCATTTTCGTATTCAATTTGGAAACTACAAAATGCGTACAGTTATATTCGCCAATCTTTTCACTTCCCAGATTTTGGACGTCAACTTTTACGGCATCGAGCAATGATTCGCCTTGTTTGGATTGCCGGTAGAACGTTTCCATGTATGGTCCAACGATCGCACGACTGGTCAATGTTTGAAGACGTGTTTCCTGTTGTTTGCTGAAATCATACAGGATCACGTTCTGATCTTTTGTTGTTGGAGTTCCTATGGACGATTTTGTCTGAATATTTGTAGACTCTACACGGCCTTTAGAATCATTCTCGTAAATAGTCGTCAACACTTTTCCGACTTGTCCTGCCATATCGTAATCACTTTCGTATTTAAGAACTCCATTAAATACCCCGGTCGGGGCTTTTAAAAAAAAACTAAAAAAAGTAAACAATATTATATTTTTCATAACGAAATGGTTTATGTAATAAAATTACAAATAAATGAAAAAGGGGACCATAAATCCGATAACCGTTTTTGAAAATTAAAGGGGGACAGCAGGATTTTCTGATACGACGGAGTAGTTATTTATCCCGGCCGACTACTACCAAGCATGCTCATTTTAACTCTGCCCGCACCGACATAACGTTTTTTCCAATAGGGATCGTCCAGGTTGGCAATGCTGACTCCTTTTGAAACAGCGGCGTTAACAAACATACGGTTTCCAAGGTACAGGCCTACATGAGAGACAACTTTATCGTCTTCCGTACGGAAGAAAACCAGGTCACCCTCTGACAGGTAAGTGGATGATCCAAACTTGTCTATCCAGTCCGTAAAAAACTGCTGAACAGATGTGCGGGGAATAGAAATGCTATATACGTTCAGGAGCAGCTGCTGTATCAGCGAAGAACAATCAATACCATTTTTATCTGTACCTCCCCATTTGTAAGGAGTTGACAGCCATTGGTCTACAAATTGATATAGCTTGATATTCGTGATTTGAGCGGGGGAAGTGTTCAAATAAAAAGCATATTTTTTCTGCAGGGCGCTATAATCGTCAGGGGCAACCGGAGTGTTTTTTTCAGGTACGATATCTGAACTGCCTCCTACTATAATTTCGCCACCTGATGGACTTACTGATTTGCCAGACGAACATCCACACAGCGATGAAAAGGAAATGAACAGAAGGAAAATGTGGAATTTGAGGATCATTTATTAAAGTTAATAAAAGAAACTTTATCCTGTTAATGCTGAAGTTTTAGGTATTTTCTTAACTTAACAGTACCATCATTCTCTCTGTTCAGGTTTCCGACCCTTATAAAAACGCAGAGCCCCTTTAAATTTATTTATAAACAACTTGCAATTGACCTCCTTACATGAATAAGAGGCGCTCCATCTTTCGCATTGATGAGCAGGTTTTTTTTACCATGGCTGCCGTTTGTGTGCTGTCTCTCATCATATTCGGGTTTCGCATGGCGACCCACCATGTCTGCACACCTGTGAAAATTCAGTTTGGTGATGATTCTATGATTGCCGGTAATATGGTCCGTTTCAGAGCCGAATCATCTACAGGAAATTTGTTTTCCTGGAATTTCGGGGATGGTAATACAATCGATGAAGAAAGTACTACCACAAACCACACTTATAAAAATCCAGGGAAATATACGGTGACCGTTTTGGTAGACGGGGAATGTCTGGATATTCAAAATATCTTTATCAATGAAGCGCCCCTGATCGTCAATACCAACCTGCAGCCAGTCATCGCAGCACCTGACACAGCATATACCAACCAGCTGATCAGGTTTTCCGATATATCAGCGTCATCCGTTAGCTGGGAATGGAGTTTCGGCGAAACGGGCGGTCCGGATGCATTTACCAAAAGCGCGAGCTATTCGTATGCGCAACCGGGAGTAAAAAAGGTATTTCTGAAAGTAAATAACCGGCCGGACCTTGTGGTTGTACATTTTATTTATATTATAGATAAGGAAGCGCAGGAAAAGCTAAAAGAGAAACCAAAAAAAGAACCCAGCCGGGCACCGGTGATTGTATATGTTCCTTCCAAACCTTCGGTGGATCCGATCGGTAACCAGATAGCCCAACCGCCTCCCAAACAGGAAAAAGAACCCGAACCCAAAAAAGCAAAAGCACCGGATATTTCGCACGAAGACATGGAATCCATGTTGAAGCAGGTAAGCGCCGGTTCCAAAATTGCCAATGATTTCTCTGCCTATCTGTGTGGCAATCTCTCCATGCCGGTATTTTATAATGGGAACGCCATGCCGTTTAATAAACTTTGTGAGTCGTTAATAGAATTAAAGGAAAAGAAAATCAAGAAAATAACGGTTGGAATTACACGCAATGGCGTTACAGGTTGTATTGAATCAATGACGGTTTCAGTTGAAAAGAAAAAAGGATTTCTCGGACTGTGATCACAGGTTCTCAATAAATTTAATCGCAAAAAAATGCCCAGTTCAACTGCAGACATCATACTGGATGAGGATTCCAAACGGGTCGTAAAAATTGCACAAGCCATCGCCAGGGAAAACATGAATCCTGAATTCGGACCGGCGCATTTACTAAAAGCTTTGTTGCACAAGGACGCCGGTCTGCAGGCCATACTTAAATCACTGGACAAGGATATTTACTACCTGGAGGAATGGGCAGATGTGCGTATTGAATCCATAAAAAAAACTTCAACGCCAAAGGATCAGGTTGCAGGTGATGCGATGATCGGGGAAGTGATGAATGAAGCCGATAACGTCAGGTTGAAATTTTTAAAGGACGCGATTGAACCAAGGCATCTTCTGGCTGCTGTTTGTACACCCGGTGTGGGTTTCAGTTTTGAACAGCTGAAAACGCTTCCGCTTCAGAGGACTGAATTGCTTGAATCGCTTACTGATACGGAAGAATTGCAATCTGTGCTGGGTAAGAATAAATCATCATCCAATGGTGAAAATTCCAAACCCGCTGCACAACATGCATTGTTGAAATTCTGCATTGATAAAACACTTCAGGCCAAGGAAGGAAAACTGGATGCTATTATCGGCCGGGACAAAGAGATCCGGATGATGTCTGAAATTCTTTGCCGGCGCTCCAAGCCCAACGTCCTGATTCTTGGAGAACCCGGCGTAGGCAAGTCTTCCCTTGTAGACGCATTTGCACTGGCGATCCTGAACCAGCAGGTACCCCAGCATTTGCTCAATGCCCGGATTTTTGAACTCGACAGCGGTTCGCTGATAGCCGGTGCTTCCTACAAAGGGGAGATTGAGGATAGATTGAAAAGCATTCTTTCGGAAATTAAACAATTCGACAAGGCCATTCTTTTCATTGATGAGATACATACACTGATCGATAAGCAGGGCTCTGCTGGGGGCGCCGTCAATATGCTCAAACCTGAACTGGCGAGAGGAGAACTCACTATAATCGGAGCGACAACAGTGGAGGAATGCAGGAAATTTATAGAAACGGATGAGGCGCTTAGCCGTCGTTTTGAACAACTGGTAGTGGAAGAACCGGACCCGGCTGTTTGTTTCCAAATGATGAAAACCATTATGCCGCATTATGAAAAGCACCACCAGCTGAAAGTGCCTGAAGACACGATCCGGGAGACCATCCGGCTCGCTAAGCGATATATTAAAGACAGACGATTACCGGATGCAGCAATTGACCTGGCCGACCGGTCCATGGCGGCGCTTCGCCTGATCAATGATACCGGAAGCCGGGACCTGGAAGCATATAAAAAAGATTTTGATATCTGGGAGCAGGAAGATGCCGGCGCCACTCCGCACACGATGGAAGAATATCAGTGGCTGCTGATGCAAATGAAAAGTAAACTGAGCCCGATACTGTGGGGGCATTTCCAGTCGGAAGAAGATCCGGCAGCGATGACCGATATCAGCCTGGTAAAAAATTATATCCGCAGTGCGCTGGAAACTCTTCAGTCAGCAGCAGTCACTAAACATAGTTCATTGGAAAAAAGCGATGTGGCAGCCATCGTATCATATAAAACGGGTATTCCTATTGGCAAAGTCCAGACACAGGAGCGAGAGCGTTTGCTGAATATGGAGGGCTCTTTGAATCAACGGGTTATCGGACAGGATCATGCCATAAAGACCATCGCCGAAGCGATCCTGGAATCCAGATCAGGGCTGAGTAAGCCTGGTCAGCCCATTGGTTCTTTTTTCTTTCTGGGTCCGACAGGCACCGGAAAAACGGAACTGACTAAAACCTTGGCCAACTTTCTGTTCCAGGACGAGTCTTTTATGATTCGTTTTGATATGTCTGAATTTAAAGAAGAACACTCTGCAGCCTTGCTCTATGGAGCACCCCCGGGATATGTAGGTTATGAAGAAGGAGGTTTGCTTGTAAATAAAATCAGGCAGAAACCCTATTCGGTAGTGCTCTTTGACGAGATAGAAAAAGCACATACTTCGGTTTTTGATATTTTTCTACAGATTATGGATGAGGGGAAGCTGCATGATAAACTGGGCAAGGAAGGTGACTTTTCAAACGCTGTGATCATATTCACATCCAATATTGGCAGTCAGTATGTGGTGGAATCTTTTAATAAAGGTGAAGTGCCTTCATCCGCTAAACTGATGGAAATCATGGCCCAGCATTTCCGGCCTGAATTCCTGGGTCGTCTGACGGAAATCGTACCCTTTGCGCCCATGACGGAAAAAATGGTACAGAATATACTCCGTGTGCAACTGAAATCCCTGTATGCTGCTTTGGAAAAACAGGGCATTGAGTTATCTATAACGGACCGGGCCAGCGAAGTGCTGGCAAAACAGGGATTTA
>Ga0206913_1085_pt2 | contig 21123 bp, 23 predicted proteins | sample Alteio_BWOrgHeat_72_FD_152942 | JGI IMG/M metagenome (GOLD analysis project Ga0206913, IMG submission 152942) | Enriched cells from forest soil in Barre Woods Harvard Forest LTER site, Petersham, Massachusetts, United States -... | ecosystem: Environmental > Terrestrial > Soil > Temperate forest >... | reverse complement strand
TCACCGTTTCTGGTGCAGACGGGAAATATTGAAATGGAAATCGGTGGCAGTCACGGTTTCGATCAGTCGGTCGATTATGGCATCAGTCTGAAAGTTCCACGCAGCCAGCTGGGAAATAAGGGCAGTAACTTTGTAAAGCATGTCGTTGAGCAGGCTGCTGTGAAGGGCATTCCGGTTAAATTGACGGATGCAGTCAGTCTGAATGTTCAGATCTGCGGGGCAATCAATAGTCCGGATGTAAAAGAAGATATGGATGCCATGGTCGACCATGCGGCAACCGATCTGAAGAAAGAAATCGATGATTTTGTAAATGCCAAACTCGATAGTGCGAGACAACTTCTGCATAATCCATCGGCCTTTGAGAAAAAACCAGTGTATGTACAGACCAGCTATAAATCAAAAACTGTAAAGACAAAAAAATCTGCGAAATCCCCCCATAAAAAAGCAACACAAACAAAGGCAAAGAAGAAACATAAGAAGGTGGTGAAACACTATTCAACTTGACAACAAGTATGGAAGACTGGAAGACTGGGGTGACTTATTCTTTCACAACTACTTTCAGAAGGATGGTTTTTAAATGTGTGTGTACCTGCAGAAAATATACACCCGTCGCCTGATCTGACAGATCAAAAGCCGATTGAAAGACGGTTGATCTATATATCCGTTCTCCCAGGGCATTATATATATCTGTTGACATAACCTGATTCTTGTCACCCGTATATAAAAGGTTGAATTTTCCGTTTAAAGAAGGATTGGGATAGAGTGCTGAATTTTCAGTACCGCCCATGTCACATGGTTTCACCTGAATGATGTTTCCATAATTCGTATTCCCGTCAAAATCTGTTTGTTTCAGCCTATAATAAGAAATCGCCTGGATCGGCAGCCTGTCGGTATAACTGTATTCATGTTCCATAGATGAATTGCCTGCGCCCTGAACCGTTTCGAGCTCCTGCCATTTTTTTTGATCAATGCTTTGTTCAATAGTAAAATAATTATTGTTGGTTTCAGTTGCCGTGCTCCAGTTCAATTGTATTTGCTGCTTATCGCAGAATCCGGAAAGCGAAAGTGACTCAATGGCGAGAACGGTTCCTCCGCCTGGCAATATGTAAGCCAATGACCCATAAATAGAAACGGCCCCCGTGGTTGACAGTGCCCTTCCTTCCAGTATCCCGCCTGCACCCATAGAAATCGCCGCGTTGTTCGCAATGATGGTTCCGCGCATGAAAGTTCCGGCGGCCATGGGTACCGCACCTTCTACTTTCCAAAATACATTGGCAGCCAATGCGCCGTTAATCAAAGTAACCTGGGATGATGCGTTCGTTGAAAATGCCCCGCCTATCTGAAAAATAAATACTGCATTGGAATCGCCCTGTGCGTCCAGGAAAAGGGTTGTATTCAGAGAAGCGGCAGCCGGTAAATAATAAACGCCCGCTGTCAGGATCTGTCCGTCTCCGAGTACGGGACCCGGAAAGGATGTTGGAATATCACTGTTTAACTGGTTATAAGCAACCAGCAGATCCGCTGTTGCCTGCGTTGTGACAGCATCCGCATTGTATATCAAACCTTTTAATCCGCCGAACCCGGTGATGGCGCCTGTGCCGGAGCCTACATTACCGGTGATCGTTGAAATTCCGGTGCTGCTGACTGCACCCGTTGTAGTAAACAAAACAAAATTTGCAGCGGTACCTAAGTTGGGGGCCTGCGCTAAGATAAAGTATGGGAAGGTTATAATAGTAACAACAGTTACTAGAAATGAAGTCAGGTTTTTTTTCATAAGTAGGATTTAGGATGCGGCAGAAGATATGGAAGGCCGAAGGTTACTGTAAGATAGATAAACAAAAAACCAACTGCAAGCTTTCAATCATCGATATCAAATAAAATCATATCCGGGGTAAGCAAAAAAAAAAATCACAACCGCATCGATATGAATGATGGTTGTGATTTTGATAATAAGATAAATGACCACTGAATTTTTGCGCAGGATATTGGATCTCGAACTCTCTGAACTGATTACTGGACTGGTTTGTTAGGGTGCAATATTCAATGGTCACCGGTTTTCACAGGATAATATTTCTTTTGGTCTCTATTCGAATGCTAGGAGAGTTTTAATTTCGGTTTAATACTATAATAAATAATGTTGTTTTGTTTAACCCTGGTGAGGAGCATTCTACAAATTTCTCTATAGATGCTCCCCATGGTGGGTCGCAGGTGGTTTTTGGGTTTGGAAAGAAAATGTTTCATAGGGCCTGGGATTGAAACGTACAAATCGGTCGTTCGGGTCGGTATTAAGAATGTAAAGATTCGGTATGGAATTTTGCATTTGCTTTGAACTGTAAAGCAACAACAACTCATGCGGTTAATAAATAGAACAAATTGTGATAAAAATGTACACAATTTTGCGGGTTGTTGTAGTTGGAATCATACAGGAGCATAGGTGTTTATACGCATGGCAATCAGTATAATTGCCGCAGGGATCAGGTAATAACGGGAGTCAGGTTCGGAGCATCTGAAGAGCCTATATTAATTTATGTTCAAATGAATAAAGTGTTAAATCTGCGTTGGTCCTTAGACTCAGTTTGGTCATGATTCTTGCCCGGTAGGTGCTGATCGTGCTGACGCTTAACGAAATTAGCTCCGAAATATCAGATACGGATTTTCCGGAGGCCAGCAGTTTTAACACTTCGAACTCCCGGTCGGAAAGATATTCATGGGTAAGTTTTTTGCCATCCTGGTCTACGGCGGTTACTAATTTCTCTGCAATCGAAGAAGTGATATATTTTTTCCCTAACAGAACATGGTTGACGGCTTTTACAAGATCCTCCGGAGCGGAATCCTTATTGAGATAACCCGATGCGCCTGCCTTTAATACCCTGATCGCGTACTGATCTTCGTGATGCATACTGAGTATCAAAATGGGGAGTTTGGGATGAGACTGCCTGATTTGCTGTAATACATCCAGCCCGCTTCTCCCCGGCATGGATATATCCGAAATCACGGCGTCCCATTCCTCCTTATTTACTTTCTTCAAAAGTTCTTCCGCATCGGCAACTTCTTCAATCAGAGCTGACGGAAATGCATCCTGCAGAATCTGTTTCAATCCTTTGCGTACTACGGCATGATCATCGGCAATTAAAAAACGAAGCATTTGAATAAGGTTTAATTATTAATCTTCATGGAATGAAAGGGTATCCTGATGGATAACGTAGTGCCTTTGCCCTTTTCGCTGACAATTTCATACTTTCCGCCCATCATCTGGGTCCTTTCCCGCATGCCCAAAAGACCCAAAGTTTTCTTGTGACCAATTTTATGGGCGTCAAATCCCTGGCCATCGTCCGAGATGGTCAGGAGAAGTTCTCCGGACATTTGCTGCATGGTTATGAAGGCATTTTTAGCCGAGGAGTGACGGGCGATATTGGTGAGTGATTCCTGACAGATTCTGAATAAACCAATCGCCATTTGTGGCGGGAAGTCAAATTCGGTCATGTCCTCAATGAACCGGGTGGTAATTCCGGTTCTTCTTCCAAATTCCTCGCACTGCCATTCAACGGTTGCGATCAAACCCAGATCATCCAGCATGCTGGGCCGAAGATCAGTAGCAATTCTTCTCACCGTTTTTATGGTAACATCGAGCAGTTCGAGTGTACTATTTATCTTTTTATTTATTTCTCCGCTTGGTTCTGCACTCAGCCTTTTTGACATCCAGGACATGTCCATTTTCAGCACGGTCAGTTGCTGCCCGAGTTCGTCATGTATTTCGCGTGCAATGCCGGCCCTTTCCTCTTCACGGATATCCTGAAGATGTGAGGCCAGCTGGCGGATCTCTTCGTAGGAATACTTCAGGCTTTCTTCTGCTTTTATTTTTTCAGAGATATCATTGGCAAGAATCAGTCTCGCCTGTTTGCCTTCATGTGTAAAATCATTGGCATAGATTTCCACATTGATAATTGTGTGATCCTTTTTCTGGTGACGCCAGATGCCATGATAATTTTTTCCGGGTTTATTTTCTCCGGATTCTGACAAATAACGTTTTTTATCTTCTTCGGGCCTGATTTTAGTCGTATTTAACGACATGAATTCTTCTTTGCTGTATCCATAATGATTTACAGCCGCTTCATTTACATCGACGAACCGGTCGTCTGATGTAGAGATCAACCACATAGGTACGGGGCTTCTTTCAAACAGTAATTTGTATTTTTCTGCCGACAGGCGCAGTCCCTGTTCGGCGACCTTGCGTTGGGAAATATCTCTTATAAAGACACAGAAAAAATCATGTTCGTGTTGTTTGATAGGAGCAATGGAGATTTCAATCGAAAATTCTTTTCCTTCACTATTTAATGCAGTGAGTTCAACGACCCTGTTTATGAAGGGGTTTTCTTCCGTTTGTTGAAAATGCAGGAACTCTCTTTCCTGCGCTTTCCGGTATCTTTGGGGAATGATCGTTTCATTCAGATGTTTTCCTTTCATTTCATCTTCCTTCCAGCCAAAGATTTTTTCAGCCTGTTGGTTCCAGTCCGTGATGATGCCGCTTTTATTGATACATATAATGGCATCGAGCGAAGAGTTCATGATCAGTTGTCTGACTTCTTCGCTATGCCTTAAGGATTCTTCAGACTTCTTTTTTTCGGTGATGTCACGAAAAAATACCGACAGGCCGTCGGAGGAAGGGTACATATGATTTTCAATCCAGATGCCCAATGCCGGCGCATACGATTCAAAATGAACATTTTTCTGATCCGAAATGGACTTATAAAATTTTTCATGAAACATTGTATGTTCTGCCAGAGGGAATTCGGTCCAGAAGTTCTTTCCAATCAGATCGGCCGGGTTCCTTTTATGAATTTCCCCGCTTTTTTTATTTGAGTAGGTTACCCGGGCATCGTTGTCGAAGGCGAGAATGCCATCAGAAACCCTTTCAAATACACTGGTGAGCTCCTTTGTTTTAACCCTTACCAGTTCTTCCAGATTTTGATTAATCTCCAGTAATTTGTTTTGGAGCCTTTTTCTCTCCGTGATGTCACGGGTTATTTTCGCGAAACCCTTTAGTTTTTTCTGATCATCATATACCGCTGTAAAAACCACATCCGCCCAAAAAACAGATCCGTCCTTCCGCTTCCGCCATCCTTCTTTTTCGAGACGGCCATTTTTTTTTGCCATCATTAAATTTTCTTCTGCCTCCCCTTTTTCAAGATCTTCTTCCATATAAAATGTTGAAATATGCCGGCCTATAATTTCTTTCTCCGAATATCCTTTTACATAAGCTGCCCCTTCGTTCCAGCTTATTACACGCCCATTGATATCCAGCATATAAATGGCAAAATCTTTCACATTGCTTACCAGAAGACGGAAATTTTCTTCGCTTGCAAGCAAATCAGCTTCTGTTTTCTTTTTTAAGTTATTATACTTACGGAGAAGAACGGTATTGTACCGGAGGACGACAATCAAAACCACGACAAAGCTCAGTATCAATAATGCCATTCCCATGAATAATTTTTTTTCAAACGCTATACTTTCCGGATAGCGAAGAATAATCCAGCCTGTTTTTCCAGGTGAAACTTACTAAACTGTCCTTCTTTCCTGTTTCAGGGGATAATTTTCTAAAGAAAGAAATAATCTCCTTTATGAGTGCGAGGCCGCAGAGGGGTAAGACTTGCCGGAACTGCCTATGAAGGCGTGGCTATCAATTTACATCTTATTTCAGGATGACCAATATTATTATTTTTCTTTCTGGGGGTGATCTAAGTATAAACACTTAGTAGTATTACGTTAACTTCAGTAATATTCGCAAAACAGAAACACACAGCACCGGGCACAGTTGGTGGTCTATTTGCGGATCAATGGTATCAAACCGCCTGACTATATCGGGTGGTGGCAATTTTATTTTTCACCCTGTCAATAATCCAGTCATAAATAAATGATGCATCTTCTTTCCAGGTTGGCTGGCCGAGAACAAAATGATTTCTGCCGGAAAAAACTTTATAGTCTGTTACGGACCCCTCTGTTTCATAGGCATTAAAATTCCTGTGATTCAGGTGGGCAGGAATAATATGATCCGTATCGCCGGCAGTTATTAAAAGCGGCACATGAGGTTTTTTAAAATCAACTTTTGCGGCCCCTGATAAAGCGCCCCGTGAAACCGTTTTGGATTCCGGTATGGTGTACGTATCATAAGCTGCCTGTTGTTCTTCGATTGTCATTCCGTTCACAAAGGCATATTGCCAGTCCACGAACGACATCATATAGGTTTCATCGGGATCGGTGAAAACCCCGAGTGATTTCCAACCTGCTTTCAGGAAGGTAAATTCATAAGGAAAAACACCGAGGGGCGGAACGGGATGGATGGCAATACCGGCTGCTGCCAGACCGCGGTTCACAAAGATCTGCGTCATCAGTCCGCCAAAAGAGTGTCCGATCAGAATGGGTTTTTCCGGCAGCGATTTTATAATATTTTCATAATGGGTCAGTAGTTCTTCAATCGTCAGTCGCGCGAGTTCCTGATCGTGATGCGGATGCCGCGATCTGAGTTCAGTTACCGATGCATCTTTATAAGGCCAGGGTGGGGCAGACGTGCTGAATCCTTTTTCTTCGAAATATGTCCTCCAGGCATCCCAGCAATTATTGCCGACGAATGCACCGGTTATGAACAGGATCGTTTTTGTTCCGCTTGTTTCCATAAAAAAAAGTTTGTTCCAAATTTAATCCGTTTGGAATCCGGTTCAATATAAAATTTAGGCTAACTTTTGATGAAAAATAAATGAGATGTTGCCTATAGACAATGAACTGATTAAACGTGTTGAAAACGGGGATCTGATTGTTCGGGGCTCTCCGGATGAAATACAAAAATCAAATTACGAGGATGGCTGGTTCGTTCTCGGGAACCTCAGGGAGTCGGAGGAACTGGAATTGGAACGGTCGGGTTTGCTGCAAAATCTTTCTTCGAATCTGAGGGTGAAAAGTAAATTACCATATGCTGAATTTGTAGACAACGACTGGTATATCCTGGATCAAAATGAATTGAATCGATCATTATTTTAAAAATAAAAGAAATGACAAACCGGAATCAGTATGTACAAAAAATGGACGTAAAATATGATAATCTGGAGCTGATTGATGTGCCGGCCATTATTGCGGAGAACAAGGAAAAATGGTTCAACCAGACGCTCACAACAGTAAACGACAGCGCAGTCAGACTGGGTATTGTGCAGGGAGAATACCACTGGCACAAGCATGACGGTGATGATGAATTTTTCTTCGTGCTTTCAGGCAAATTATTTATTGACCTCGAGGGAAGGACCATTGAACTGGAACCCATGACAGGCACCACCATTCCGAAAGGAGTCATGCATAGAACCAGAGCCATAGAGAAAACCGTTATGCTGATGGTGGAGACCAGCAGTATAGATCCGTTGGGGAATTAATGATCGCTATACGGTGAGCGCACAAGAGTCACATAGCCGGCGGTATTGCCGGTTAAAATGTAAAATAAATATTTGCCGGGTTTTACCAGACCTGAAAAATCTCCCTGGATCCGGTGAGATACATATCCTGGTAGCCTTTCATGGCTTCTTCCATTTTCTTCATGGCTTCGGGATTCTCTTTCATCTTATCCCAGTTTTTTTCATAAGCACCCAGGTTATCGTACTCAGTAACCATGATCACCCGGTTGTAAGCGCCGGTCATATCGGTTAGTATATTTTTTACATCCGGACTTTCTTTGGTGGCTTCTTTAAACATTTTGGCGAGTTTGGAAGCGTTGCCCGGTTTGGCGACGAAGATATCGTGAACGATGATCATAAAATGACGGTTTTGTTCCTGTAATTTAAAAAAAATACCCGTATGATCCCGGGTATAATTCTTAAACGGTTTCGGAAAACTATTCATGAAATATCGTTCCATTCTTCCACGGCCATCACATCTGCCTGGCGCGTGAAGATTTTATTCGTTAATACACGATGCACTTCCTCATCCGGATCTGCACTGCAATCTTTCAATACGGTTAATACATAATCTTTGTCAGCCGCTTCGCGCAATGTTGACAAAACAACCCCACTTGTAGAGACACCCATGAGAATCAGGTGCTGTATTGAAAATGCCCTCAGTACCACTTCGAGATCACTTCCGGTGAACGCACTGATGCGGCGCTTGATAACAGTGATCTCGCCGGGCAAAGGGGCGAGCCCCGGATGAACCTTTATCATTTCATCCATATTTGCAGAAGTCATCATATTTTTATTGGCAGAAAAACTTTTATTATTCGAACTTATTTCAGGGGCACCCTGTCTGAATCCGACAACCACATATATAACCGGTACTTTCTTTTCACGGGCTATTGCAATGGCCTTTCCGGCATTACTAAGCAAAGTGGTTGTTTCAGGTAACCTGCCGAGAATGGCCGATTGCATATCCATGACCAGCAATGCACTGTTTTGTTTGTTCTTTTCCATTTTTATTTTTTTATTGACTAAATTTTTTCCATTACCAGGTTTTCAGCCTTTTCTTCTTCTTCTTTCCTGCTGACCGCCGGCTCCAGTTTTTTCTTTCGCAGGAATTTATAAAAAAGGGCCGCAATGATCAGTGCGATGATTCCCTGTGCGAGAATAGTGTCGGGTGCCCCTATGCGCTGGGAAACGCTTCCGACCAGCAGACTGCCCAGGGGTAACATTCCGAAATAAGCCATCGCCACATAACTCATCACCCTGCCCCGCATTTCTTTATCCGATTCCACCTGGACGATGGTGATGCAGATGGTTGTCTGGTTCATCATGCCAAATCCCGTTGCGCTGGCGAATACCATGGCCAGTGGAAAGTTGGACATATGAGAAAACAGTATCAGGAAAATTCCAAAAATAATCGTGCTTACAAAGAGTATGGTCTTGAGATCTGTTTTCGGATGCAGAGTGGCAAGGAAAACAGAACCTGCTACGGCTCCTATCCCGATAAAGCTGTTGATATATCCGAACGTCGCGGCATCGCCTTTAAAAATCACTTTGGCAAATACAGGTAATACTGTATTGTACGGCAGCACGAGCAGACTGATCAATCCGAGCAACAGCAGGGTGATAGAAATGGATGGCGTATTTTTTAAATACCGGAAACCTTCGTTAAGCTCCGACCTGATATTATTTTTAACGGGAGGCGGGATATAAGGCGGCAGTTTCATTAAAAGCAATGAAATAATCACGGCAATAAAAGTCAATGCGTTCAGCAGAAAACAGGTTCCTGCTCCCCATTTAACGAGTACGATGCCTGATAGTGCCGGGCCGATTAACCGGGCGAGATTCACCATGGAAGAATTCAGCGCAAGCGCGTTTGGAAGGTCGGCCCTGTCCGTTACCATTTCATGAATCAAAGGCTGCCTGGCAGGAACATCAAAGGCGTTGATGATACCCAGCAGCACGCTTAGTAACAGTATACCCGTTACTGAATAATGATTGGTCAGTGTGAGTATCGCCAGTAATAAAGCCTGTATCATGGAGGCTATTTGTGTAAGCAGCAATACCCTGTACCGGTTGTACCGGTCTGATGCAACACCTCCCGGCAATGAAAAAATAAACGATGGAAACTGGGATGCGAATACGGTAAGTCCCAACATGAAAGGGGAATGGGTCATCGTATAAATCACCCAGCTTACACCTGTTCGTTGCATCCAGGTTCCGATCTGTGATATGGACTGGCCGCTGAAAAATAAACGGTAGTTGTGGTTTTGAAAAGCCCGGAAAGTGGCGGTAAGTTTTTCTGCTTTCAATAATGATATCATGTCACCGTTTCTTATTTTATTTCAATGATTTTGCTGAGGACCGGGATGGCTTTTGCCAGCAGGTCCTTTTCTTTCTCTGTCAGTGTATTTTCAATGGCGGTTTTCAGCCATTCGTCCTTATCGTATTTGGCTTTCTCAAGCATGTTTTTTCCGAGAGCCGTGAGAGAGATATACACTTTCCGTCCGTCTTCTTTGGAGGGCGTTCTTTTAATGATGTGATGCTCCTCCATTTCCTTCAGGATCTGTGACATGGATTGTGTTTTGACCCGGGTCAGTGCTGCAAGCTCCGTGGGCAGGAGGGAACCTAAACGGCCCAGATGTGCAATGGTTTCAATTTCTGTCATGGAGTACGTGTTCACCGATGACATTTGCCTGCGCAAACTCTTATGTACGCCGGAAATAACCGACCGGAGAGCAGAAGCCAGTTCCTGTGTAGTCATATATGTAGAATAACTTGGTTTTCTAACTTGTTAGTTTACCTTACAAATATACGGAATTTACCTGAATACCATTTGTTTTTTTGAAGCAGGGGTCATCCATCCCGGGGACCGTTGTAGTATGATCACCGGGTTAATCTGTCAAAGCAACTACAGAACTGGATTCTTATATTATTTAAATGAAGGATGTCTAAGTGTTTTCATGTATATGTCCCTGATCCGTTAAAGAATAACACAGCGTTACCCGGCTTACCGGTTTTAATAGGTTACCTTGGAGCAGGTCAAATCCAATCAATATTGTGCGTGTCTCCAAACCGATTGCCATTATTCCTTCCATTGAAAACATTTCACAGACTCTGAACGGTCAGTCTCCCCACGACACTAAGATAAACAGGGATCAGATTCCGGAAAATCTGCATCAGAAAGCATTTGACAATTCTTTACTGCCAAATATTATTAGCAACGTAGGTACCGGTAAAATCATTGCTGCCAACCGTGCAGCTGAAAAATTACTCGGATATCCGGGCGACGGTTTGTTGTCAAAGAATTTTGACGAAATATTCGACCTTTCCGGCGGGCATTATGAAAAAATGTTAGAATACAGAGCCGCCGCCGGATATACTACCGGAGATCTGGCCGTCATCAAAAGAAATGGCAAGCAATTGCCCTGTCAGGTTACTTCTGTATTATTTACCGGTGACAATGAAATAATGAAGGCCATCACTACGCTCGTGGACCGGAGTGAAGGTATACGCAGACAATCAGAGATTGATCTGAAGAAGGAAAAGAAAGCAGCAGCTGAAGTTATTTACGCGCTTTCCAAATCAGATGCGACTCTCCACCGGTTGCATAATCTGGAACATATGCTTGACAAAGAGATAACTGCGAAAGAAGTATCGTTATCAGCATCTGTAACTCAACGACAACTTTTTGAAAAGGAGTGGCTGTCAGAAACAAAATTAAAGGCGATACAGATAGCGAATGCTATTTCGGAGGCAAAAGAATTGGAAAGATCCGATCTTGGAAAAGAATTACATGATAACGTAAATCAGATTTTGGCTGCCGCCAGAATCTTTATGGATCTTGCTCAGCGGAATACAAAAAACCGGAAAGACAATATTACCAGGTCGTCTGAATATACGCTTACTGCCATCGAGGAAATCAGAAAAATTGCCAAAGGACTTGTAAATAACGCCATTAAAAATGTCGGACTTTGCGTAGCCATCACAAAAATGACGCAGGATCTGATGCTGGGGCATCCTATAAAGATCGTTTGCAAAATGGATGAATCCCTGCACACCCGCATGAGCGAAAAGTTTAATTTGGATATTTTCAGAATTGTGCAGGAACAACTGAATAATATTATCAAACATGCCAGAGCGTCCCGTGTCAGGATCGGCCTTTCCCAGAATGAAACTGAGATTCAGCTCACTGTTGCCGATAACGGCGTAGGATTTGATGTGACTAAAAACGTGGATGGAATTGGAATTATCAATATTAAGAGCCGCGCTGAATTCTACAAAGGGAGCGCAACTTTTGTTTCCATGCCCGGTAAAGGCTGTATTCTTACCGCCAGGTTCCCCGTCGAATACGCCATTCAAAATGAATCTTAATTCCGAATCTGTATTTAATTCCAATCGGAATTTTTCAATGAATGGTCGCTACACACTCATGGCGGCCGGTTAGATTTTATTCCATGCCGGATTTTTCTGCAACATGCTCTCAAGCTCTTCGATTTCATGATAACAATATGATAAAGGGATAAGACCCACCCTACCGAAACTGCAGTCGATCAATTGCCAGTAAAAAGGGATCCCGCGAATATGTCCTGCTAAAAGAGCCAGGGGAAAGATCATACAGCAGGCAATTCTGCCAAACTGTATGATCCATTTATTCCTGACCGGATCTTTCAGAACGCCTAAAAAGGCAATTGCTATCACCAGGTGAGCGAATGCCAGCCAGTCATATCCGTATGCCAGGAAGGGATATTGCTGATTCGTTTCCCTTAACGCGTAATATACTTTGCCTATCCAGAAAGAAACGGGGCCGTGGCTGTTCCTGAGCAAGTAGTTCAGCCAGGCCAGTTCCGTTTCCAGGGCAAAGGCGGTCATACCGCTTAATATAAGGGCTGCTATAAAGAATAACAACCAGTTGCGAATAGATTTCTGATTTTATATTCGGCTCTCATGATTTAAGGTTTATTGAATCGTACTGACTTCCGGTGTTCCGTACCAGTTCACTTTTTTGCTCGCATACATAGTCAGAGCCAGGATTATGAACAGTCCGATGCTTCCAACCAGGAGCGCCGTGTCTTCCAGACGAATGAGCACGAATATGAATCCGTAAAGCAGGGTTAGCACACCTGTAAAAATTCCAGAGGATTTCCAGCTTTTAAAGTGACTTTTTGCATAAAGGCCAATTAAGACGATAGTTCCGAAGGAGGCTATCAGGTAAGCATAGTCGAATGCAACGAATTCACTGATAGCCAGGAGCAGACTGTAAAAAATAACCAGCGCCAGTCCAATTAATACATATTGAACCGGATGTATGGGTTTACGCTGCATCAGTTCGATGATAAAGAAAAGGGAAAAAGTGAGTCCGATGATCAGGATCGCATATTTGATGGATCGATTTGTTTTTGCATACTGATCCGCCGGCTCTACCATAGTAACACCGAATGCCAGGGCTGGCCGGTCAAATTTGAAATCGTTTAAAACAGTTCCGAAAGGCAGGTTGGCTTTATTAAAATTCCAGGCAGCCGTGAAACCATTTTTCGTAATCGTTCTATCAGTTGGCAGATTACTGCCATCGAAACTCGGATTGGGCCAGCCAGATTCCAGCGTATAATGACTGTTGCCTCCCAGCGGAACAAAATGCAGCATTTCACTGCCCCTGATCTTGATATTCATCTGGTAGCTGACAGATTTGCCAATGTCTGCTGCAGAGATCTGAACAGGTGCGGACAATCCTTTTTCATTTTCGTCACCCGCACCGGCCGGGAGACCGGGTGATAATTCGTTATCAGCACCGTTAAAACGAATAATGAGTTTTTCTTCGATACCCTTGAAATCTGATATTCCAAAACAGATTTTGGCATCGGACCACTGAACCTGATCAACAGTAATTTCTTTGGGAAGATTCAGAATAAAATTACCCTGATCCGTAAGTGATGAGCGATAGAGCAGCACTTTATAAATGGATCGTTCCCTGATTTCATGATTTATTTTGCCGGCTACCTGTTTGTTCTCCGGAAGAATGAAAAGATGATTGACAATAACGAATGGTTTTCCGGCGCCGTCTGTTGTCGTGAATTTGTAAGGCAGAAAAATATACGGTCCTGAAATGGTCTGGGCCATCGCCCAGCGGCTGTCCACTTCTTTTACAACAGCTTCATTTCTTTCTTGTCGTTCACGAACCAGATCACTGATAAAAACCGTGGGTATCATCATGATCCCGATGAGGGCGGCAGTAATAGCTCCCTTGATCAGAATTCTGGTGGACGGATTTGACTTGGGCTCATAAGGGGATTCTTCTGTGTTGTTGAAGGTTTCCATGTTTGTTTTTTTGTTTGTTTTTAAAAATGGCTTACTGTATTCAAAATAAGTTTCCAATTGTTTTTTGGATAGCTGCAGAGACATCAGGGATGTGCAAAACAGAATGCCGGTAACGGCGCCTGCGATTTCCAATCCTTCGGATAACCAGTCATCTGAACGGTAATGCCAGGAATAGGCAACGAAAAAACCAGCGAGACCATATAGGAAGGCGCAGGCGCCACAAATGATAATTGTCAGGTAAATTTTGTTATTGTAAGAGTCGAAGAATCTTCTGATCATGGGAAGCAATATGGCCATTGCAATAAGAACAGGGATCGCCGCCACTATGATTGCAAGGAATGCCGGAAGAAAAACATACCATTGCCGGGGAATAAATAACAGGGAAGCGATGAAAATGCCGGCATCGAGCAACAGAGAAGAGACAAACCATATTCTTACTGCCAGGGCGGTTGTATTCATGTTTTCTTTTTTTAAAAGCACTTTGAATTACAAAGTATGTGGATAAAAAAAATCAATCTATTGAACGAATCATTTTTTCCAGAGCATCCAGGTGTGACTTGAATGCTTTTTTCCCGGATGTGGTGATGGCATAGGTTGTATTTGTTTTTCTCCCGATAAATCCTTTTTCCACCTGTATATAACCGGCTTCCTCCAGCGTTTTCATATGACTGGCCAGGTTTCCATCCGTTACCTGGATCAGTTCTTTGAGATCATTGAAGTTGCTGCGGTTATTCATAATGAGCGCACTCATGATGCCCAGCCGGATGCGGCTGTCAAAAACTTTATTTAACTGTTCAATCGGATTCTTCATGATTTAATCGGCTTTAACACCCTGCAGGTTATCATCAGACACACTGACTCGGTCATATTTCCACCACATGGCAAAACCATAGATGATATGAAGCAATCCAAAACCGAGCGACCAGAAAATGATGCCTTTGCCCGGAAACCAGAGATTGGTGATACCAAGAATCAGTTCGCCATAACCCAGCCATCGCACTTCTCCCATGGTATATTTGCTTCCGTTCACGAGGGCCAGTCCGTAAAATATCAGACAGGCGGGTGCAACGATACCATACACATTGTTTTCGATTAAATGCCAGATTAAAAATCCACCGGCTGCCAGGGGCAGAAAGGTATTCCACATCAGTCTTCTGGCTGTAGCACCCCAGATCGCCACACCCTCTTTTTTTGACTTCACCCAGGTAAAGAAAATGGCCAATACAAACGCGGCGACAAAGGTTAGTCCTGCTATCAAAATCAAATCCAGTTTCAGTTCCTTAATGGCACCCGGCACTACCTGATATTCTGTCTGATAGTAATGAACGATCCGCTGATGTGCCAGGCCGGCTCCCACCAGAGCGCAGCCACCTGCAGCGATACCGCTCCAGCCACTGAGGCTGATAAAGCGGCTGCTTCGCTCCATCATTCGTTTTATGTCGTGCAGGGTTTCAAGACTTTGTGCTGGATTGCTCATAAGAAAGTACTTTGAAATACAAAGTAAATGACAATTTTCTGCATTTGCAAATAATTCGGCAGAATGTTTTTTGATCAGATTAAACGGGATTTTCAATACGTAGTTACCCTTTTAAATCAATAGTTCCCCGGTATTTCAATCTTCATATTCATTTCTTATATTTAATAGACCTCAAAACCCCTTTCATAATAAATTATGTCTGGTTATAAAAGTTCCGGGATTAAATTATTTTCTTCACTTCTGATCACTATAGGCGCCGGAGCCATCGCCGGTTTCGCTACAGCCTCCAATATCAGTACATGGTATATATTTTTACTGAAACCCGGCTTTAATCCGCCTGACTGGCTATTTGCTCCGGTCTGGACCCTATTGTATATTCTTATGGGGATCTCGCTATATCTTGTATGGAAGCAATCCCCTTCACGTCACCGTTATAATGCGATGTCGTTGTTCTTTATGCAGCTATTTTTTAATTTATGCTGGAGTTTTATTTTCTTTTATTTTCACGAGATCGGTCTCGCGCTGTTCGATATCATCATTCTCTGGATATTTATTCTTCTGACCATCATTTATTTTGCAAAACATCATAAGACGGCTGCAGCCCTGTTGATACCTTATCTGGCCTGGGTGAGTTACGCAATCATTCTGAATGCAGCTATTTATCAGTTAAACTAAAGTGTGTTATTTTATTTGGTCGCGCCGTTCTTTATCAAAATACTGAACGTCAAACTGATCAATTAAATTTAAACAGATCCTGTCAATCTCAGAGGGATTGGACGTTGATGAAACAGAACTCTTCATCAGCAGGTCGCCGGATTCGTCTTTTGATGTCCGTATCCTGCGTGTCAGCAGGGAATTCATATAAATACCAACCAGTTTATCGCCGGATTTGAGGGTGGCATACTGAACAGTGATCATAAAAGTGGAGGAGTCAGTTGTATCACTCACGATAACAATATTGGGTTTGTTTCCGAGGTCATTTCTGAGATCACTGAGTATTTTGCCAGTCAGCTTCTCATCCGTTCCATGCACTTTCAGTTTAATGGTGATATCATGCCGGGCAGGAATGGCGCAAAAGCTCAGAATGATCAGTAACGGCAGTATATTCCGGAATAATTTTTTCATCTCAGATAGTTTAATGTTCTTTTAATGTTCAAAGCTCAACGCTTAACGCTTAACGCTTAACGCTCAACGCGAGTAATCAGGCTTCAGCTCTTCAAATTGTCCCGTCTGGCGGTTTTTTCGCACGTCGTCCCAATTAAAATACCGGCCGTTCATCGCGACATACACCCCCGCCCGCAGGCACTGCACAAAGGCCAGTGCACAACCGAGATTAAAAAATCCGTCCGAGCTGCCGAATTTATAAGGAATCATGGCACCAGTGAGTACGATTGTTTTTCCGGAAACCTTATCTGCTAATGTGGCCGCGGTGATGGACATCGTATCGGTTCCGTGCGTAATGATGATTTTATCTTCCGGCGTATTGATACACTGGTTGGCAATGAGCTCCCGGTCAATCGGTTTCATATCCAGGCTGTCGATCATCATCAGGGTGGTGACCGTAACCTGCGGACTTACCCGGCTTCGCGTAATCATTTCCGGCAGATGCGTTTCCTTAAAAAAAAGCTGGCCGGTAATTTCATTATACTCCTTGTCGAAAGTGCCGCCGGTAACGAAAATGCGGATGGGCATATGTTGTTATTGGGGAACTAAGGTAAGAACTATAGGAGTATAGGAGTATAAGAGTATAGGAGTATAAGAGTGTACACTGGTTATTTTGGCCTTTCCGGATTCTGGGGATGCGGTTGCGGTGCAGGGTTATGTTGTTGGGGTGCAGGGTTATGTTGCTGTGGCTGCATGTGTTGTGGCTGCATGTGTTGCGGCTGCGGATTATGTTGTTGTTGTGGAGTATACTGTTGCGATTGTTGTGGTTGCGGATTGTGTTGTTGCGGCGGTTGCTGCATATGCTGCTGTTGTGGTTGCGGGTTATTATGAGGTTGTGGATTCATATGTTGTTGTTGGGGACTATTGTGCTGTCTGGCAACCGGGTTTGTTTCCGTCGCAGGTCGTTGTTGTGGATAAGCCTGCTGATGACCCGCTGCCGGTGTGCTATTTTGTGGTTGTACTGCGTGATTGACTCCCGGACGGACCATGGCAGCTGTGGCAGGCTGACCATGATTCACAGAAGCATATTGAGCCCGGTTCATACTGGCCTGGTTTAAATGATTGGTTTGTGTAGTAGTAGCTTCTATATGCCTTTCTCTGATCGCCGTTTGTTCCTGGGTATTCGGTCTGGCATTGATTCCGTGCGGACCACCATTATAACTAATCCTGTTATTGGCTATCGTGTTATTATGTACAACAACCGTATTGTCAACATATACATTATGAACAACTGTACGATTTACATTGACGACGGCCGTATTGTATCTGAAAGAATTTCCCTGCCATCTGCCTCCGCTAAAACCGGAGCCATAATAACCATAACCATAGTTCACGCCGCCATAAAAACCGACATGAGGTCCCCAGTATCCATGATGAAAACCATAATAGCCTCCTGAATATCCCCAGTAAGCGGGCGTCCATAAATATCCGGGTTGTGGTGGAAAAACCCATACACCCGGCACCCAGAAATATCCGTCATTGGTATAAGCCCAATACCCGGGTATCCATAAATAACCGTCTACCGGACAGGCAGGCTGTACATAAACCGGTAATGGCGGCGGCGGGATGTTGGCCGTAATGCTTATTCCTACACTTACCTGAGCAGGAACGCTTGTGATCGATAAAAACGACATGCTGACGATCAGTATGAATAGAAACCGTGTTTTTTTCATTGTATCATTTTAAGGATGATAAGACAGGATTTTCCTGTTATTATCATCGGTATAACAACAGGTAAAAAACCGTGCCCCCTAATAAGTAATAACAAAACAACGGATGATTTAACGTATCGTTAATAGCGATAGAAATAGCGGAAAAATCACCATGATGCCGCTATATATTCTGATATATTTTTTTGGAAAGAAACACAGATATGATCCGGTTGAGAGAATAATTAAATGATCGTCCAGGGTTTTATCTGATAAAGCGATAGGCATGCAGGAATATAGAAATGACTGAATCAATTCCCAGGATGGGAAAAAATAAATTCGGAGTAGAGAAGATCAGGCTAATATTTCCTGTTCCTGCCGGTTCCAGATCCAGCTTCGTATATATTCTGTCAACAAGCACATACCACGCGTTATAGGTAAAGTGTTGATCAGCTGACCATGCTGATTAATGCTTTGCTCGGTAGGTAGCGCGAATTTATCAGGCATCTGGAAAAAGAAACCGCTGGGCAAACCCAGTTTGGTCAATCCATCACCTGTAAACTTAAAGATGTTGTCGAGAATCTTGCCTTGCGGCGTAAGGGTGACGTCATCACCGTAGATGGGGAAGTTCATATATATTGGATTTTACTTAAGATTGGAATAAAATAGATTCAAAAAGAACCTATTTATTCTCTTCTTATCAAAACAAAAAATATGCCTCAATTATAGCCAAATGGCAATTATTGAAAATAGCTGTAAAATAATTCTTCAATGATGGTTAGTTCAAAAATTCCAGGCAGTAGAGCAGGGCCGCAATGAGAACGCAGAGTGGTGAATAATATTTTGTATCCGGTCTGGCAAACCGGGAAGATTTCACTTTCTTAAAAAATCCGACATACCTGAATTCCCCGATAGCCCGGGCGGTAAAAATGACAAGAAGGGGTTGAAGGCTAAGGCTTAAGGCTAAGGCCGAAGGCTAAGGCTGGGAGGCTTGAAGCATGAAGCTGAAGCAAATAGCTTCGCGCCTCAGGCATCCCGCTTCCCGCTTATCATTTCGCTTTTAATTTTTCAAGTTTCTTTCTGATATCCGGATTGTTTTCCAGGGTAAGCGCCTTTTCAAAATATTCCATGGCTTTTTTGTTGTCCTTTTCAGCAACATACCAATCGCCCATACTATCATAGACGTTGGAGCTCTTTGGATAGTTTTTTATGTTCAGAAGAAAGAAATCGTAGGCTTTTTCAAACAGGTTTTTTCTCATAAAGTTGTAGCCAAAATTATTTACATTATTCTCCGGAGACAGAATTGTATATCCCAGTTTCTCTGAAACGGAACGGTAGTGATCACTCACAATTGACGCCGTCAGAGAATCCGGATTTCCCTGAAAGGGCATCCTGTAAAAATCAAAGAGAAAGTGTAAAGCATCGTATTCTGCAATCAGCGAAACAGAGCCGTGACCATCCTCATTATAATATTTCCAGCGTTCGCGCAGGGCGCGAAAGGATAGTGCGTTTCAATATAAGGCATCAGTTCTTTCCCGATAAATCCCGTAAAATTTTCGGCACTCCCGGATGTTTCAAATCTCCCATAGATCCCGTTCAGCACATGGGTGGGGTGAGATCGCGGTTGAAAGAAATAATATCTACCGCGAAGGGTGGATCTTTGTTTGTAATTTTAAGTAGGTGATAGAACCTTCAATATATGGTCATTAAAAAAAATCGTTATGATCGCGAGGATCTGGCATGGTTACACAACAAAAGAAAATGCTGACAGGTATGAAAAATTATTGAAGGAAGAGGTCTTCGTTGGCATTGAGCATAAAAATATAGGGGGTTATAAAGGCATTTGTCTATTGCGAAGGGAGCTGGAAAATGAAACGGAATTTACGACCATTATGCAATTTGAAAGTATTGAAGCTGTAAAGCAGTTTGCGGGCCCGGATTATGAAACAGCCTATGTTCCAGCGAAAGCCCGTCAGGTCCTGAAAAGATTTGATCCGAAATCGGTCCATTGCCAGATCATATACGAACTAAATTATTAACATAATTTCCATGATTAAAAATTATATCCGGACTGCTTTCCGCAACCTGATCAATAATAAGTCGTCCTCAATCATTAATATAATCGGATTAACGATCGGTTTGTGCTCATGTATTTTAATAGGAATATATATCCGGAATGAATTGAATTATGACAAGTTCCAGGTGAACGGTAACCGGATCTTCCGGGTTATTATGGAATACGCATTTAATGGATCGCCCACTTCAAAAAAGGGAAATTTTACGAGCATGAAAGTGGCGCCTGTATTGAGAAGAAAATTTCCGGCGGTACAGGAAGCTGTGCGTATGGATAAGTTTCCTACCGTTGTGCGTTACAGGAATCAGTTGCTGAATGAACAAAAATTCCTGTATGCCGACTCTTCATTTTTCAGGGTTTTTTCACTTCCGTTATTGAAAGGAAATCCTTCTACGGCGCTGAATGCCCCTCATCAGGTTGTATTGACAAAAACAACCGCTGAAAGATATTTCGGGAAAGAAAATCCGATCGGTAAAATATTGAATCTTGATACGGATGAATCACAATATGTAATCACGGGCCTGGTGGCGGATTGTCCGTCAAACTCGCAAATTAAATTCGATTTCCTTTTTACGTTGTTTTGCCGAATAAGAACTAAGGCCCACTAACCCCAGACAGGCCAATGCGATCGCAATTCCGGAAAAAATATTCAGCACCCTCCCGAGTTTAATTTCTGATTCATAGAGCTTATTAAAATCTTCATCCAGAAAACGATATTCAAAGGGCCTGTGCGTTATAATTTTTTTCCATCGGGACTCCATAAAAGCGATGGTCTCGGGGATATTCGAATGGTCAATTTTTACCAATAGCACTCTACCCCTGTGTTCAGGAAACAAAACAACGGGTTTAATGGCCTGGTGCATGGATTCAAAATTGAAATCTTTAACCACACCACGAACATAACCCGGTCTTTCATCTCCCAGGAACATCTTTTTCCCAACTGCCTGTTCAGGCGTCCAACCCAGCTGCCTGGCGGCAGATTCATTCAGAATAAAATGATAAAACCGGTTTGAA
>Ga0206913_1083_pt1 | contig 21536 bp, 25 predicted proteins | sample Alteio_BWOrgHeat_72_FD_152942 | JGI IMG/M metagenome (GOLD analysis project Ga0206913, IMG submission 152942) | Enriched cells from forest soil in Barre Woods Harvard Forest LTER site, Petersham, Massachusetts, United States -... | ecosystem: Environmental > Terrestrial > Soil > Temperate forest >... | reverse complement strand
GCGCAGTTGTTTAGCGCCGTTCAGCAGGTGATGCAAACAGCGTTGCTCTTTTGCATCACGGGATTACTTTTGAATCGCAGTCGATGACCGGCAACAGTTGATGATCGATAGCGATAATCAACACGGGTCATTTTAATCAGAGAGACAACTTCAAATTCCTTCCCCATGGGGCCAGGAAAAACATTCTGGCGAAAGGATTCGCAAACAGGCATGGTTTGGGTGAAAGCATGTCACTGGTTGAAGATCTTTTATGAAGAAATGCGCGAATTGTGGTTTTCTGAGCCAGGACGAGGCGATCAGTTGTCCATCGTGCACCACGGATGCGTTTGTGACATCATCACCGCAGGCTCTGGGGCATATCATTTCGCCGGCGGAGGCGAGTTTTTGGGAGCGCATGACGTTTAGGCAGTTCGCCATTTTTTTCATTCGCGTGCAGTCAGTTTGGCTGTTCTTTTACGGCATCATAGATGCCACCTATCTGGTCGAGTATTGGGCGCCTGATTATCCACATTTTATTTTCGCGTTGCGGGCGAAGATGATCGTGGTGCGAATTGCGATGTACTTTGCGGCTGGCATCTATTGCCTGCGATATGCCGATCGAATTGTCAGTTGGTTCGTGAAGGATATCATTCCGAAGTTGCCGCCGAATACGACGGTGACGCCGACGAATACGGTTTCTGGTGATTCGACCAAGTTCTGAGGCATGGACAAAGCTTTGAAGAAACAACCGGTTGCCCAGACGGACGAGGACGCCATTCGCGAATTGATCGAACGGTGGGCGAAGGCGGTGCGGGAGAAAGATCTCGACGGAATCCTGGCTCATCACGCCGCTGACATGGTGATGTTTGATGTTCCCCCACCCTTTGAATCCAAGGGGATCGAGGCGTATCGAGCGACGTGGGATCTGTTCTATTCGGTGCAGCCGGAGCCGATTGTGTTTGAGATCGATCGGATGGAGGTGACGGCGGGGACGGAGGTGGCATTTGTCATCGCGCTGATGCATTGTCGGGAACACGGAAAAAACGGGAAATTGACGAGACTTAATTTTCGGCTGACGATGGGATTGCGCAAGATCAAGGGTCAATGGATGATCGTGCATGAGCATCATTCGGTGCCGGCCAACTGAAATTTTGAGCAATATGAAAAAGCGGAAACTTTTGAAAAAACAACCGGCTCTCAAGAGCGATAAACAACAAATTCGCCAAATACTTGAACAGTGGGCGGAAGCGACCCGGACCGGCCGGAACGACGAGGTTTTGTCGAATCACGCGAAGGATGCGCTGATTTACGACGTGCTGCCGCCGCTCAAGTATGAAGGGACGGCAGCGTATCGAAAAAGTTGGGATGAGTGGCAGCCGGAAACGACCGGTCCGGGGTTGTTCGATCTGCATGAGTTGAAAATCGCGGAAGGACAGGACGTGGGATTTGCCCATGGCTTGATCCATTGCGGCGGCAAGCATCCCGATGGCTCGAAATTTGAGGATTGGGTGCGCGCGACTTTTTGCCTGCGAAAAATCAAAGGGCGCTGGTCCATCACGCATCAGCATATCTCCATGCCGATGGGCCAATGAGCCGATGATCGGCACCGCGATGAGGTGGAAATTGAACAACGAAGGCGCCAAGACGCCAAGGGAATTGAGCCGATGATCGGCATCAATGATTGGCAACAGAGGCAGTCGATGATCGACATCAATCACTGGTAACAGTCGTAGGTTTGTTCTCGATGACGCGGGTGACGCGGAAGGTGTCCACTTTTACGGACTTGGCGCCGCAACGTTTAACCACCTCGGCGATGACGGCGGTCGATTCGTCATCGCCGGGTCCGCGCGCGCTGCTCCAGTCGGCCTTGGAACGCCATTGACCGTAGTTCACGACGCGCCGACCGTCTTCGCTGGCATGGAAGCTGGCGGAAATGAAACCGGGATATTTTTGGAAGTGGCGCTGGATTTCGTCGGCGATCCCATCAATGAGTGCCTGCTGGTGTTCGGGGGCGACTTCCCATTCAACCATCGCGGTGAAAAAGCGGTCCTGGTCAATTGTTGGCATTGCGCCAATATTTTGGGGCCATTGCCAGGTTCTGTAAATGGGGTGAAAGCCCCATTTTCATTGCAAATCTTTTACAACTTCCGGCTCGTGCGGTTATGAATTTGGGAGTATTAGCATTGGATACCCTACCACAGTTCCCTCGGATGAATATCACTCCGGTTGAACGGTCATATTTTTGGTGAATTTTTTGGGCGAGGTCGCGCAGGGTTTGTTTGATGTTTGTATCGGAACCGCGCAGCCAGGCGATGGCGCGGAGGAATGGATTTTTCAGCTCGCCTTCTTCGGTCAGGGCAATATTGCAACCTCCATTATTATCGGCGGTGAGCTGGTAGGTCCAAGTGCCCAGGATGGGGCCGTTTTCCCTAGCCATGCGGATGACCAACTGCGTTGGCGCCACGGTTTTAAGCTGGGTCATGAGCATTTGCAAGTGGCCCCATTTCATCGTGACGCGAAAAGTGGGTTTGCCGTCGGAATCCGGGAGGGGTTCAACGGTTTGCACGGTGGTTGACCAGGTGGGGAGTGCGGCGGTGTTGGTGAGGACGGCGAAAACCGTCGCAGGGGGTTGGTGCAAGTGAATTGAGCGGGTGACGGAGTGTTTCACGGGTTGGAGGAGGCCCATGATCAACAGGGTTAGGATTACGAGGACGAGAACGATAAAAATCCCGGCGGTGATGAGCATTAGTATCTTCATAATTTGGTGAGTATTTCGGTGGCGGCGGTAGCCAACGCTTCCAGGCCGCGGAGGGCGTTGGTGCGGGCGGGTTCGGGCACTTGTTTCAAGAGGGAGGCGACGAGGTCGGGGTGGAGCACTTTTTGTCCGCGTTGTTTCAGGCGGTCGCCGGCGGGGGTGAGGCGGAGTTCGATCTGGCGCGCGTCGCGGCGGGCGCGCCGGCGGCGGAGGTAACCGGCGCGTTCGAGTCGGTCCACGTTCAGCGACATGGTGGAAGCGGTGACGCCCATGTGCCGGGCGAGGGAGCGGAGGCTGGTGGGTTCGACGGCGTCCAAATGATCCAGGATGGCGGCCTGGTTCAGGCTGAGATCTTTGCGGGCTTTGGGGTCGCGCACGTGGCGACGGTGGCAGGCGTGGAAAATCTGCGGGTATAGACGGAGGAAGGCGGCGACTTGGTCATTGAGCGGCATGAGTCCAACGGTAATGGAAATAGTTTGATTGTTCAAACTAATTGTCAACGATGATCCGCCTTCGCTAAGGCTACTCCGAGACAGGTCGGCAGCAATTTTTGCCACCGAGGCACAGAGAACACAGAGGCGGCTGAGCCGCAGCAATGGAAGGGACAACATCGGTAATACTTTTTTCTGCAGATTGCGCGGATTTACGCTGATCCAAAACAGGGACAGCAATTTTTCACTGCAAAGGCGATGATCGATGTCGTTTATGAGGTAAAACTGAAATGACAATGACATAGGAAAATGCTGGCAAGCCAGACTCGGCGTTCTACAATTTGAACCAGACAGCTTTATCTTCATTTCCATCCACATGCGAATTCTTAATCTGATCGTGAGATGGACCAGCTTCGCTGGCTTCATTTTGTTGGCAGCAGTATTGGGGTTGGCTCTTTTTATGCGGGCAAAGTCGCAGACGGATACGACCAGTTTTTTGACCATCATTCTCGATCTGGCGCCTTCGTTTCTCTTTTTTGGCTATATTTTTCTGTTCACCTGGTTTCGGTCGTTTTCACTTTTGATGACAGTCATCGGAATGGCGCTCATTGGCTGGGTGGTTTATTGGCTGTGGTTCTCGGGTGATTTTGACTTCAATCCCCAGTCGGAACGCGAGGCGTTGGCCTGCGTGTTCGCTCCATTTGCGGTGTATTGGCTGGCCATTACTTGGTCGATGATCGACATCAGCCGAAGAGCGGCACCATGACTAAGAGCCGCAAGAGGATTTGGACCGGTTCGAAGGGCAATTATTGATAGTATCGGTCAACGAGGGTGTGGCCGGTAATGACGAGGACCAAGGCGCAGTAGGCGATGACCAGCAGGTTGAAGGTTTGACCGGGGGCCTTTGTCTTGCGGTTGTAGAATACGAGCAGACCGGCAACGGCGAGCGGTATGACGTAGCGTCCCTGCAGGCCGCGGATCATTTTGGCCGCAACGGAGGTGTAGCAAATGTATTGGCTGGTGACAATCAAAAGAACGGTGACGGCGCACACGGCGATGATCAACCAGCGCTCGCGGGATTTCAAGGGCCGGCCATGGCCCTGGTCCAGAAAGGCGGCGGTGAGCAAGGCAGCGAGGTAGGTGGGCCAGATCCACGGGGGCAGGTAGACATTCAACTCGCCGAAGGTGCCGACGAACCAGATGAGGTAGGTCTGGCTCCAATCCAACATGTGCCAGAGCAAGGCGGCATATTGGAAGGGATGTGAAAAAATAAAAATGGTTTGATCATGAGGGTGGGCCCAGGGTTCCACGGTGACGGTGTCGCGCACCAGCACCAGCCAGATGAGGTTGGCAGCGAGGGCGGCACCGATCACTCCCAGACAGAACATGGTCTTGCGTTGCCGACTTCCGAAACGGGCGGTGGGGGTCAGGAAAGTGAGGGCGGCGATGGGGAAGTATAATTGTTTGGCCAAGGCGAGCAGAAGACAGGCAGCGACGAGGGTGAGCCATTCGCGGGCACACACGGGACCTTTTTGCGCGAGGGCGCTGTTCAGGATCAAGGCCGTGGTGAGCAGGGCCAGGGCGTTGGTCATGGCATCGGCCGAGGTGGATGCGGAGAGAAAAACGGTCATGGGCATGAGGGCAATCATGACCATGACCCACTTGAAAACGGGCATGGCGCGGATGGCGAAAAAGACGATGAGCAACCACCCCAAAAGGGTGGCGATACGCGAGGCGTAGAGCTGGCCCAAGGCGGAAAGTCCGAGCATCCGGCCGCTCCACACGCCGATGACGGCGGGTCCATAGGCCACGGGCGAATAGAGGGCGGTATGCATGAATTCAACGAAATGCCGAGGCTCGGTGGCAAATGGTTGCTTCAGCATTTTATAGACAGTGGGCAATTCCAACTGAGTGATTTTTTGAAATGGCAAGGGAGCTTCGTAGATGCCTTGAGGCAGCCAGCCGCCGATCTGGGTTTGGTTCTTTTGGGCAATCAGGGTGCCCTCGGACAACTGATAGACGCGCGCAAAATGAGCAACTTCATCGGGCGATTGAAAGGGGGGATTCACCAGGGCGATGAACAATCCCGCCACGACGGCCAGGATGAGGAAGACCCATTCGGGTCTTAAAAAATCGAATTTTAACCAAAGAGGGCTTGGTTTGGGCGGGGCGGGCGAGGCCACGTTTGGGATATTCTCCAAGCTCATAAAAGGCATTAGACTGGCAGTTGGTGGCGTGGCGCTCAAGTATAAAAAGGCCGATGAGCCGATGCCAATCAGCTATGAAGTGCAATATTTTCAAATAGGTTTATTGAATTTGGGTACTTTGAGCGGAGAGATTTTTGGTTTCATATGATTGATAGTGGTTTGTGAATTTTCGATTTTTTCGGGGATGGGGCACTTTTTTGTTCGCCGGGCGGATAACGGCCGGTGCACCGGCACGATATAATGAAGAGCGGGGGGGGTAAACCCTGCGTGCTCTTTGACATTTTGAGAATGACCGCGTGAGGCGGCTAATGGTCCGCCGGCGCTGAGGCTTTTGTTTTGCCAAGGCGGCGGCGGACTGGGTCGCTGCCTCGGATCCGACAATGGCGGAACCCTATTGAAGGCTATTGAACCCTTGTGAACCCTCTGAAGGATAAATAAAAAAAATAAAAAACGGGTTTTACACGAATCACACTCAGTTGCACGAATCTGAATTGCCAAACTCGAGGGGGTGAATCTACGGCAACCGATGATGGTCAGGGTTCTTGGCCGGGGAACTTTTCGTGGAAGAGTTGGAGGAGCTCGCGGGCTTTATCGGGTTGGCCGAGGTGGACATAGATGGGGATGGCGAGGGTGTATTCGGCGGTGCGTTCGTATTTACTTCGCGGAACGACGCTCAAGATGGTCAGGCAACTGGTCCAACCCAAAAGCAGGAAGGCAACCATGAGACAGGCAGTCCGGCGGTTTTGAGAAAACATCCGCGCCAGGGCGACGAGGAACCAGGCGGCCCAGGGGATCCACAAAATGACGAGGCTCTGGCGATAGCGCGAGAGAGGCAGTCCGATCAGGACGCCGGCGAGCAGCGGGAGCAGCAGGAGCCAGAGCCAGAAATGCCGGCGATCCAGGGCGCGCAGGCTGAGAATGAGGCCGCCGATGCCGGGGATGATGATCATCCAATGGCTCAAGCCCCAACGGACGGGCGGCGAAATGTGCGCCATGAAATAGATGCTCAAGTTGTCAGGCGATTCGTAGGGATCGAAGAGCGACAGGAGCTTTTGGGTTTGGAGATGGATCAGGCTCCAGGGATCGGGATGGGTTTTGAGCGTGGCGACGACGACCGGGAGGGGTTTGCCGGCGGTCTGCGCGAGAATGGCTGGCATGGACGGGGGGATCAGAAATTGATCGGCACGAACGCCGCGGGCGTTGCCCTCGATGAAGGCCTCCGCGAAACGATTGGACGCCGAAAAGAGGGGCGCACCGACCTGGGCGTTGCGGATGAGCAAGGGTGAGAGCGCGACGAACAGGCCGACAATGAGACAGGCGAAGGCGGGATAATTCCGCGAGCGGATGACGCGCACGGCGAGGGCGGCCAGCACGAGGGGGATGATCAAAAAAAACGTTTCGCGGGCGAGATAGCCGAGGCCGAGCGCGAAGCCGAGAGCGCACATGAGCCAATTGGTTTTTCGTTTATTTGCGCCGGATAAATCCAGTTCCAGCAAGAGCAGCAGCAGGATGGCGGTGATGATCCAGCCCAGAAGATCGCGCAGGAGGGTCCAGGAATAGGCGTAGTAAGGGCTGTACAGCGCGGCGAGCCAAAATGCGATCCAGCCGACTCGCGTATCACCGGCGACGCGCCGGGCAATGAGGCCGGTCAAGGCACAGAGCCCCATGCCGAGGAGGGCTTGCACGAGGTGGACGTACAGGACGTTGCCATTCAACCAAAACATGGCGCTCAAGAAATATGCGTACAGGGGGGATTGCTGAAAAATGACGTCGCCGCCCCACCACTGGACCCATTGGTTCCACGGAGCGATTTGTTGCATCCAAACGGTGTCGGGATGATACGGGTGAGGATTCAGCCAGCCCTGGGTTTGAATGGACTGCGCCCATTTCAAATTGGCGTACATATCGCTCTCCCCATAAACAAAGGGGATTTCGACGAGCGCCGACCGCGAACAACAGAGGAAGTGCAACCCGTAGAGAACCGCCAGGACCAATCCGGCGAGGGCAAATCGATGCCAGGGATTTAATTTTTTGAAGAACATCCGTTTAGGGCTGACCGGTCATTGGTAACGAACGTTTTCGGGCGGTGACGAATGGCGGCGCCAGTCCGGTCAGTTGAACTCGACGAGTTCGCCGGCGGAGACGGATTCGGTTTCGTGCCCGGCTTCGGATTTGCGCTGGTGCTGGAGCATCTCGATCTTGAGCTTGATGAGCTCCTGATTTTCCTCGGTGCGGGCGGCGAGTTCCGACTCAAGGCGATGGATCTGGGCCTCGTAAACCTGCATGCGTTCCTGGAGCTCCATTTGCATGGCGTCCATCTTGCGAACGAGTTGGGTGACCTGGACGGCGGCGTTTTGCTGGACGACGAGGAGATCGTGGCGCTGGCCGGCAAGTTCCTGGACGAGGGCGTCGCGGACGGCCTGGACGAGTTGGGGCGCGAGCTGGGTCTGCAACGCGGCGGGAAGCTGGACGGCGAGGTCGTTCATGACGCGCGTGGTGGCGGCAGCGACGGGGTTGCGATGGCGGGCAATGAGTTTCCATGCAACATACACGACGAGGAGCAGGCCGAGGGCATCGATGAGACCGAGGGAGAGCGTGGGCAGCAAGGTGGCGGCGGGTTGGCGGTACCACGACAGGTTAGGCGCGGGCGCGGGCGACTCGGTGGGTATCTCGACGGCGGGGATGCGGGCGGTGGCAGCGGGAAGCGACGGCGCGGCGACGGTAAGAGCGGCGGACGGGCCGGGGGCGTCCTGGCTATAGGCGCCGGGTTTGTTGGTGGCGCCGGCGGCGAGGCGTTGTTGCAATTCATCGAGGGCGGCCTTGGCGCGGGTGTCGATGACGGAACCTTGAGGCGCGATGACCTGGCCGGCGGAGTAATGTTGGGCAACGACGAGCTGGCTGGTGGCGTGGTCGCGGACGAGGCGGGTCATTTCGAGATCGGGCAGGCAATTGGGCTGGAGCCAGGCGGCAAGAATGCGGGCGAGCGGTTGTTCGTCATAGCCTTTGAACACCTGGCGAAAACGCAGGCGCGCCTGCGAGAGAGTGATGAGGTCGGTCCGGGCAACGATCTGGCCGCGCATGTCGGCGAGGGTGAGTTTCTGATCGGGACGGCTGACAGTGACAAGTTGGGCGACATCGCCAAGGACAAAGCCGTCGGGCAAGGCATCGGGCTGGAGGTGGCATTGGCCGGCGACGAGGAGAGCGGTGACGAGTTCGTTGCGGGTAAAATGACCGGTACGGCCCGCGGCCCAATCCTGGGCGAGAGCGGTGGTGATCGGAAAATCCTTGTACTTGATGTTGAAGGCAGTGACGAGGTAACCGAAATCCGGAGTGGCGACGGCGGCGTCATCGAGCTTGGTTTTTTGGAACGTGTCCTGGACGGAGCTGAGGAAATTGGAGCGAGCGGTATCGAAGGCGGCGTTGAAGCGGCTGACGAGTTGGTTGGTGTCCTCGCTGTAACTGCGATAAACGACGGGGATTTTCGCGGACTCGGAGGCTTTCAACGCGACGGTGGCGATGGGATCGACGACTTCGAACGCGATGGGGCTGATGATATCCTGGCCGGCGACGACATCGCCGAGGCGGTAGTCAGCGGCGTCTTTGGCGTGAGTGGCGGAGAGGCCAAGCCCCGCGAGCAGGCAGATCAACCGGAGATGAGCGGCGATCTTCATAGGTTCTAGATGGGATGCGGAGGTTTCATGGGTTCAGACGAGGCCCTCCAACATCTGAGGCATCATCTCAAGGGTACGGGAAAGGGACGCCTTGGCGATGGCGAGTTCCGTCTCATGGGCGGAGGGAAAGAGCACCTTCCAACCGGAGGCGGCGAAGCATTGTTCGTTCGTGACTTCGAGGTAATTGCCGCTGATGCCCATTTTTTCGCTGCGAATGAGGAGGTCGGCGATCTGCACGGAGGCGACGATGCGCTCGTTATTCTTGGCCTTTTCGGGGTGATGATGAAAACGCGCGGTCTGGATGAGCAGATCGGACATGCGATGACGTTCGAGATATTGGGCGCCGAGTTCGGCGTGGTCCATGCCAAGGACTTCGTCTTCGATGAGCAGGAGATCGCGGCCGCCTTGGAGCGCCTGATGATGAATCTCGGTGAAATGATCGGGAAACGCCCAAGCCATGACGATTTTACCCACATCATGAACGAGGCCGGCGATGTAATCCGAGTCATCGGGCGTGGCCTGCGCGGTTTCCATGATCTCATGGGTGAGAATGGCGGTGCCGATGCAATGCTGCCAAAATTCGCGCCAGGGAAACGCGCATTGCAGGGTGAGCTTCTGGAAATCCTCGATGACCGGCGTGACCATCGTGAGTTGGCGGATTTGACGGATGCCGAGATAGAACACGGCTTCCTCAATACTGCTCACGGGCGTGCTCAATCCGTAATAGACGGAATTGACGAGACGGAGGAGCCGCGCCGTGAGGCTGGGATCGCGCCGGATGATCTCACCGATCTGAGCGGTGTAGCGGTTTTCGGTCAAAACCAAGCCCAACAAGGTCTTATTGATGCTGCTTAAGGAGGGTAACGCAGGACAAGTCGATAGATGAGCTTGAATTTCACCCAAGGTAAGTCGTTTGGTGCCAGGGGAATTCAAAATGAAATTATTGTTATTTATATCAAAGCACTATCGGCTAAACTTGTGAATAACTTTACCAAAATTGTGAATAACTTTTCAAGGAATTTTCAGCAATTTCTCAAGCATAGGCAAAATTTGCCGATTAAAAAACGTGGTGTCAGGTTTTCCGGCACTGCGTTGAGAATGGCCATATAACAGAGTATTTTCACATGTTGAATCCGAGACATATCACCGGAAGGTCGGCGCATCGCCGGCTGGCAGGCGGGTTAGCCATGGCGGTGGTGGTGTCGGTGTTCGCGCTGGACGCCTCGGGCAAGCATGAGAATGGATATCTGCCGACAGTGGGTCCGGTGGCGTTGCGGTTTGTGGAAGTGACGACAAATTTTTACGTTTTCAACCCGGAACTTTTTGCTCCCAAAGTCAAACCGGCGGAAACAAATTCCAGTTTAGCGGCGACGGTTCCCACCAATGCCACCCCGGAGATGCCGACTCCGCACCCGACGCCGCCGACGGTCATTGAGGCGGTAAGCACTCCAAATCAGCAAGTTATGCAGTCGTCCATCAACTTGGGCAGCCCGACTTATCCGGGTCCGAATTTTAATTCCGAGTTTTCAACGGCTCCGGCAAGCGATTTGCTCCCCGTCACCTCGACAATGATTACCGATTATCTGAGGTCAGAACGGAATCAAACGGAACATGGTGACCATACAAACAATCTTGATCAGCCCGGAGCGGTGGTGTTCGTGCCAGCGCAAATCCAGTTCACGCCTCCCACGCCCAATGGCGGCGGAGAAAGCAAAGCCATCTACCGTTCCCAATAGCGCGGCGGCGGGAATGACCTGGGGCTTCAAGGGATAGGATTACCGCCATGGCTTTGCGTACAAAATGGATTTTGGTGCTCGGCGTGCTTTCCGCGCTGGAATCCACCGTGCGTCCCAAATCATCGGCCGACCCGGCGGCTCCGGCGGTTTCGGTGAGCGCAGATGACAGCGCGGCCAGTTCTTCCATTGCCAAGGATTTTGCGGCCGCGGGCACTTCCACCAAACCACCAGCCGCGAGCGCCGACACAAACGCCGCGCCGGAATTGTCCGGCAACGCCACGGGCACGAACATCGTCAACACCAACCTGGCGATGGCCGACTACTTTATCAATGTGCGGCAGCCGGAAAAAGCGGAGCCGTTGCTGGTGGCGCTGCTGGCGGGTAACATTCCCGAATCACTGCAAAAAATAGCGCTGTTCAAACTGGCCACGACGGTGCGTGATGAAAACGATCTGCCCCGCGCGCAGACAATCTACACCCAATATACGCAACGCTGGCCAGCCGACCCGAAAGTGCCGGAAATCCTGCTGCGCCAGGGCCAGATGTTTCGGGCGATGGGCCTGAATGATCTGGCGCTCGCGAAATTTTACAGCGTCATGACGGCGGCCCTGGCGTTGAAGGACGATCAATTCAGCTATTATCAGAGCCTGGTGTTGCAAACGCAGGTGGAGATCGCGGAAACGCATTATTATATGGGGCAATTCGCCGATGCGGCGGATTTTTACCAGCGCCTGATCCAAAGCGCCGACCCGAACCTGAACCGCCGGCAGGTGCAATTCCATTTGATCCGTTCACTCTCAATTATTGGCCGAAACGATCAAGCCGTGGCGCAGGCGCAGGATTTCACGACGCGTTTTCCCGAGGCGGATGAAGTGCCGGAAACCCGCTATTACCTCGCCCAATCCCTCAAGGCCCTCGGGCGCAATGCGGAAGCGTTGCAGCAGGTATTGCTGTGCCTGCAGCAACAAAAAAGCCGGACGGCCAAAAATCCCGAGTTGTGGGCGTACTGGCAACAACGCGTGGGCAATGAAGTCGGCAACGAACTGTATCACGAAGGCGATTATGTGAAGGCGCTGGAAGTGTACGTCAACCTGGTCGACCTTGATCCGTCGCCGCGCTGGCAGATTCCCGTGGACTATCAGCTGGGCATGACGTACGAAAAACTCTTGCAGCCGGCCAAGGCGATTGACACCTACCAGGCCATTGTCACCAAAGAATCTGACTTGGGCACAAATAATACGCCGGCATTGAAGGCGGTGTTCGACATGGCGCGCTGGCGGATCAATTTCATCCAATGGCAGACGAACGCCGACGCCGTGGACCATTCCATCAGCCTGTCGTCCGCCGCCTTGAACTCCACCAACCCGCCGCCAGCCAGCACGCGCCAATGAATCCACTCACGTCCGAATTCACCGAGGCCATGGTTTTGGAACTGCGCTCCTATCTTTCCCTGTGCGAGGAGATCTTTAATCTGACCGTCCGTGAAAGCCAGGCCCTGGCCGATCCGGCCGCCTACCAACAGCAGGAATTCAACGACAAACGCAGCGAACTGCTCCCGCGCATGGCGGAAATCATGGCTCAATTGCGCCACCGGCGGATTTTCTGGCAACAGGTCTCACCCTCGGACCGTGAGCGTTGTGAACAAGTGAAACCTTTGTTCCAAAATATCCAGAATCTATTGATGAAAATTCTGATGCTCGACCGCGAGAACCAGCAGGCCATGCTGCGCCGCGGCCTGGTCCCGGTGAGGCATCTGCCCTCCGCCCCGGCCCGGCCGGCCAACTTCGTAGCCAGTGTTTACCAACGGAACTGCGCCGCTGCCATCTGAACCACTGGCGCTCACCCGGCAAAATTTAACCGTGCATTTTTTGCCGGTTTATTCACAAGCAACCGGCAAAATAATCCAGAAGACCCTGAATAAGCTGTGAGCAACTCAGAAATCGGTGGATAACTTTTTTTTGCCGGCCGAATTGTGAATTGTGTCAGCAAGATTATCGTTCAAACCTTTGACGGCATTCGTTTTATCCTGCTAGCGTGATTCCCGCGTCGCACTTCTGATCCCGGTAAATAGTTTGATGGAATTTTTTTGTGCGGAAGTAGGCCCGGGAATTGCTATCGCGTTGTCGGAACATGTTGGCGGGCTCGTCGTACTCAGCACTCAGAGTTGGTAGCAGACTTTATTTCGAAATATGTCTATTGAAAAAATCGTCGTCCTCGGGAGCGATTTAAACTTTCGCAACGACCTGGAAAATTATCTTCGTCGTTGCCGCTATGACGTCGCGTCCTGCGCGACGGTCGCCGCCGCGCGCGATTATCTGAGCCGGGACAATTTTGACATCATTTTCATGGACCTCGCGTTGCCGGATGGCAACGCCATGGATTTTTTGCGGGAAATCCAGGCGCGGCCCACGAAGCCGATGGCCGTCATCACGGCGGACGCCGGTTCCGTTGATTCCGCGGTGGATTGTATCCGCACCGGCGCTTTCGATTATCTGCTGCGGCCCTTCTCGGATGAACAGATCGGCGTGACCCTGCGAAAGGCCGAGGAATTTGCGCGGTTGGTCAGAGTCAATCGCCTGCTCAGCCAGGAAACGGAAGACTCCGAACACAATCTGCTCGGCAGCAGCGCGGACATCGAGAATCTTCACCAGATCATCCGCAAAGTTGCTCCCACGCATGCGACCGTGTTGATCCAGGGCGAGAGCGGTACCGGCAAGGAAGCCATCGCCCGCGCGCTTTACCGACAAAGCCCGCGCGCGCGTGCGCCTTTCATCAAGGTCAACTGCGCCGCCATTCCGGAAAATCTCATCGAAAGCGAATTCTTCGGCCATGAAAAGGGGGCTTTCACGGGGGCCATCAATAAGCGCGAAGGCCGCTTTGAACTCGCCCACGGCGGCACCATTCTGCTCGACGAGATCAGCGAAATCTCCCCCACCCTTCAGGCCAAGCTCCTGCGGGTGCTGCAGGAACGCGAATTTGAGCGCGTCGGCGGCAATCGCACCATCAAGGTGGATGTGCGCGTCATCGCCACCACCAATCGCAACCTGGAACAAAGCGTCGAGCGCAAGGAATTCCGCCAGGACTTGTTCTTCCGCTTGAACGTCGTGCCCATTCACGTCACGCCCTTGCGGGAACGCCCCGAGGACGTGCTCCTGCTCAAGCAGGAATTCGTGCAACGCTTCAGCCGCCGTCACGGCATTCGTGTGCGGGGCATCACCGAGGAAGCTCGCAACGTATTGGTGAATCATTCCTGGCCCGGCAACGTGCGTGAATTGCAAAATGTCATCGAACGCGCCGTCATTCTCTGTGGCGACAATGGCATCCTCGAAGCCCAGCACCTGGGTCTGGCCATCACCAGCCAGCCGGTGCCGGCGGCAGCGACGGCGATGTCGTTTGCGAGCAGTCCGGAAATTTCCCAGATCTTCGACCAGACCAATGGCTTTCCCACCTTGGCGGAGATTGAGAAACGTCACATCTTAAGTGCCCTGAATCATTGCCGGGGCAACCGCACCCATGCGGCGAAGGTTTTGGATGTCAGCATTCGGACTCTGCGCAACAAGCTGCACGAGTACAACGGCACGGCGGCTCCCGCCCGGGAAGAAGATCACGCCGCGGTCGAAGGCTGATACGCAGTTCAGTCGGAATAAGTTGCCGCCTCCTCGGTTACCTGACAACTGTTGCCTGTTCGCGCCGCCACAAGCGGTAACATTTTCCTAGCCCACCCCCGTTCGTTTCAAAATACCCAACAAAAATGCGGTTTTTACGCGATTTTTAACACTGGCATCATCGTTGCTTGGCAGGGCTCGGAAATCTATACATGATCGACGCCTTATTCAATCAGCCGAACTTTTTGATCGCCAACAAAGCGTTGGATGCGGTCGTGCTGCGCGAAGGGGCGATCGCCAATAACATCGCGAATCTCGAGACGCCCGGCTACAAGCGCGTGGATCTGGCGCCGTCATTTGAAACCGAGCTGGCGCGCGCCAGTGCCTCCGCCGATCCCCAACAGATCAATTCATTGCAACCCTCCCTGGCCGTGGATACCACCGCCACGGCCAGCAGTCTGGATGGCAATACCGTTCACCTCGAGAGTGAATTGATGCAAATGAACCAAAACTCCATGACCCATGCGCTGGAAACCCAGTTGATCAGCGGCATGTTCTCCCGCATGCAAATGGCCATCACCGGAAGAGATTAATCCTTATGGTTCAATTATTAACCGGCATTCAAAACAGCACGGCGGCCCTGGACGCCGAACAAACCCGGCTGGATGTCATTTCCCAGAACATCGCCAACGTCAACACCACCCACGGCGTCGACGGCAAGCCCTATCAACGGCAGGTCGTTGTGTTTGAATCGGCCTTGCAATCCGCGATGAACAGTGACGGCAGCATGCAAATGTCTCCGTTGCAAGTCGCCCAGGTCAAAAGCGACAACAGTCCGCCGATCAGCATCTATGACCCCGGCAATCCCGACGCCGATAAGAACGGCTTGGTCGCCATGCCCAATATCAATATCCATGAGGAAATGGCCGATCTCATCTCAGCCTCGCGCACCTATGAGGCAAACCTGGCCGTGGTCAAAAATTCACGCGCGCTCGCCATGGAAACGCTCGCCATCGGCAAACACTGACCTGAAGCATGTCACCCATCCCGGCGATCTCCCCCAGTTTGTCCAGCCTTTCGAGCATGCCCGGCTTGTCCGGCGCCATGCCGAACGTGGATGCGATGACGCCGGATACGACTCCCCTGCCCGCCAGCGGCATTCAGATGCCGTCCGAACTGGCGATGCCGCAGGGAATCGCCTCCACCCAGCCCGTCGGCAATTCCTTTGCCTCCATGCTGGGCAACATGGTCTCCGAGGTGAACGCCCAGTCCGCCGTCTCCGGCCAGGCGGTCAGCGCCCTGCAAAGCGGCCAGAATGTCCCCCTGCACCATGCGGTCATCGCCATGGAAGAAGCCAATGTCTCTTTTCAACTCATGGTCGAGGTGCGCAACCGGTTGCTCGAGTCCTACCAGGAGATCATGCGGATGCAGGTATAAAATTGTTTAAATGAATCAAAATCTTACAAAACTTCTGGCGCAGCTTCGGGACATCTGGCGTCAGCTCGGCGCCACCCAGCGCATCAATGTCGCCGCGGCGACCTTTGTCCTGGTGGCCGGCCTGTCCGCCCTCGCCTTCTGGTCCTCGCGCGCGGATTACGGACTCCTTTATGGCGGCCTGTCCGATGCGGAAGCCTCCAAGGTGATCGCCGCGCTCGACGACGCCAAGGTGCCTTACAAGACCGGCGGCAGCGGCGGATCCATTCTCATTCCCACCGACAAGGTCTATGCCATGCGCATGCAATTGGCCGGCCGCGGCATCCCCAGTGGCGATGGCGTCGGCTTTGAGATCTTCGACAAGGCCAATTTCGGCATCTCGGATTTTGTGCAACGCGCCAATTACACCCGTGCCATTCAGGGCGAACTCGCCCGCACCATCAGCCAGATCGATGAAGTCGAATCTGCGCGCGTCATGATCGTGATGCCGGAAAATCGGCTCTTGATTGATAAAAATACTTACCCTACCGCGTCCGTCTTTGTTCATGTTCGGGGCAATTCTCAGTTGCAAATACAGTCCATCAACTCCATCCGTTTCCTCGTCGCCAATTCCGTGGAAGGACTCAAACCCAATCACGTCAGCGTGGTGGACAATCTCGGCAACGTTCTCTCCGAAAATACCGATGACGACTCCATCACCGGCTTGACCGGCACCCAGCTCATCGCCCGCCGCAATCTTGAGCAATACCTCGCCAAAAAAGCCCAGGACATGCTCGACAAGGTGCTCGGCCCCGGTCAGGCCATCGTCCGCGTCGCAGCGGATATCAATTACGACACCCTGACCCGTTCAGATGAGAAATTCGACCCCGATGGCCAGGTGGTCCGCACCCAGACCAAAAACGACCAGAACACGGACTCCTCCACCACCTCCTCATCCACGCCCGCTGGCGTGGCGTCGAACGCTTCCTCGAATACTACGACCAATTCGGCAACCGCGGCCCCGGTCAATAACACCCAGAATCACACGACGACTTCGACCATTGAATACGAAATCGGGAAAACCACCAGCAGCCTGGTTCAAGCCGCCGGCGGCATCAAACGCCTGACCGCTTCCGTCACCGTGGCTACGCAGATGCAGGGCACCAACGCCGTTCCGCGCACGACCGACCAAATTGAAAAACTGCGCAGCCTCGTGGCCAGTGCCGTGGGCATTGACACCACGCGGGGCGACTCGGTGGCCCTGGAAGAATTGCCGTTCAACACCGATTTCGCCACGGACGTGACCCACGAACTGGATCAACAACAGAAGCAGGAGTTGTGGTGGAATCTCGCCCGCAATGCGACTTACCCCGCGCTGGGCTTGGTGGCGCTCTTCATCCTGCTGCGCATCTTTAAGCGCACGCCCGTCCAGGAAATCCCGCTCGGCGTTCCCGTCGGCCGCCTGATGGCTGGCCATAACGGCAACGGCAACGGCAACGGTCATGGCAAGCTGGGCGATTCCTTTGAAGCGCCGCCGGGCGTTGTCACCGTTGAAGTTCTTAACCGCCTGATCAAGGAAAACCCGACCAACATGACCCAGGCCATCCGTGATTGGATGAACAAGGGCCGGACCACCGAACAAAATTAATCATGCCTCCCGCCATTGAAACCTCTGAAGCCGCCGGCCTCGAAACCGGCGCCTTGACCAAAGTCCAAAAGCTGGCCGCCCTGCTCGTCCTGCTCGGACCCGAAAGCGCCGCCGTCGTGCTGAAACAATTCCAGTCGCGCGAAGTCGAAGCCATTTCCCGGGAAATGGCCCGCTTCAACCTCATCACCCGGGAACAACAATGGGATATCCTCGGTGAATTCTCCAATGTCGCCGTGGCCGCCAGTACTTCCATTTCCGCCGGGGTTGAGGCCACCCGCAACACCCTGGAAAAGGCTTTCGGCAGTTTCAAAGCGAGCGATGTCATGAGCCGCGTGACCTCCACCCGCACGCCCATCGGCGCCATGCAAGTGATCGCCGACATGGATCCCCGCCATATCTTCAACCTCCTGCGCGATGAACAGGTGCAGGCCATTACTTTTGTCATCAGCCATCTTTCCGCCGAAAAAGCCGCCCAGGTTTTGAATCTGCTCCGCGCCGACCAACGCGATCAGGTGATTGAACGGCTGGCCATTCTCGCTCCCACCCCGGTGGAAGTGGGCGAAAAAGTGGTGGAAGTTCTCAATGCCAAGCTCGGCATCAAACAGACTCGCGCGCTCACCCAGACCGGCGGCATCACCAGCGTTGCCGACCTGCTCAACGCCCTGGACAAGACCGTCAGCCGCGGATTGCTCACCAACATGGAAGAACGCAATCCCGAATTGTTCCAGGCCATCCGCAAAAAGATGTTCACCTTCGAAGACCTGCTGCTGCTCGATCCGCCTTACATCCAGCGCATCATGCGCGAAGTGGACACGCGCGATCTCACCATCGCCCTCAAAAAAGTCAGCGAGCCGCTCAAAAAACTGCTCCTTTCGAATATTTCACGCCGCGCCGCCGAATCCGTCCAGGAAGAAATGACGCTCCTCGGCAACGTGAAGATGCGCGATGTCGAAGCCGCGCAATTCCGCATCATCGACAGCGTCCGCAAACTGGAAGCGGAAGGCGAAATTGAGCTGGATGCCGCCAACCCCGCCGAATCCGAATATGAAATGGTCTGAAACCATCACCTTCAGTCCCGCGTTGCAGGAGGTGCAACTGCTCAAGCAGGTGCCGGCGCAGAACTGGGCGGTGTATCTCCGTGAACGCGAAGACGCCGCCTATCAGAACGGCCGTCGTGACGGCGAAAAGGCCTTGGGACAGCAATTGGCCCAACAGCGCCAGGAAATGGCTGGCCTGATGAATGGCATCGTGGACTCGCTCAAACAAACACTGCCACGGCTGATCCAGCAAACCGAGTCCGAATTGATCAATTTGACGCTCGCTTCCGCCCAAAAAAATCGTCGCGGGCCTGCCCGTTGAGATTTCGCTGGTGGAGTCCGTCGTGCGCGAGGCCTTGCGCCAGGTGGAAAACACCGCCGACATGACCATCCAGCTTCACCCCGACGACCTGGCCCTGCTGCGCGCGCACGAATCCCCCCTGCTGGCTCCCTCGCCGGAAAACGGCTCGCTCCGTTTTACCGCCTCGTCCGAGGTGACCCGGGGCGGTTGCATCGTCCAGACCCAGTTCGGTCTCATTGACGCGCGCCGTGAAATCAAAGTCGAACAATTACGCAAGACTCTGAGCGAATGACATCCGCCGTTCCATCCCCAATCAACCGCTTGCAAAACGCCGCGCGCCGCGTGCGCGAAACGTGTGTCACTGAAACTTGCGGCCGGGTCGTCCAACTCATCGGCCTCGTCATCGAGTCGGAAGGACCCGTGGCCGCCCTGGGTGAAGTTTGCCGCATTGAATCCGCGCGGCACGATGCCGTGACCCTCGCCGAAGTCGTCGGCTTTAGAAATCATCATCTGTTGCTCATGCCCTTGGGCGAGATCCATGGCATTCATCCGGGCAGCGAGGTCATCGCCACTGGTCAACCCCTGCGCGTTGGCGTCGGCAGTGCGCTCAAAGGTCGGGTCATCGACGGTTTGGGTAATCCCATCGACGGTTTGGGCCCCATCGTGACCAACCATTCCGTTGGACTTAACATGCGCCCGCCCCACCCGCTCAAGCGCCAGCGGATCAATGACGTTTTTCAGACCGGCATCAAGTCCATTGACACTTTTGTCCCGTGCGGACGCGGCCAGCGGTTGGGCATTTTTTCCGGCAGCGGCGTCGGCAAATCCACCTTGCTTGGCATGATGGCTTCCCAGGCGGAAGCCGACGTCAATGTGATCGCGCTGATCGGCGAACGCGGACGTGAAGTGCGCGAATTCATGGAACGGGACCTTCAGGAAAATGGCCGCAAGAAATCCGTCGTTATTGTCGCCACGTCCAACGAGCCCGCGTTGAACCGGGTAAAGGGAGCTTTCCTCGCCATGGCCATCGCCGAACATTTTCGCGATGCCGGGCAAAATGTCCTGCTGATGATGGATTCCGTCACCCGTTTCGCCATGGCCCAGCGTGAAATCGGCCTGGCCGTGGGCGAACCGCCCACGACCCGCGGTTATACTCCCTCGGTATTTTCCCTGCTCCCGCAATTACTCGAGCGCGCCGGAACCGGCGAGCACGGGGCCATCACCGGATTGTTCACCGTCCTCGTGGAGGCGGACGACATGAATGATCCGATCGCCGACTCGGTCCGTTCCATTCTTGACGGTCACATTGTGCTCACCCGCGAGTTGGCCACGCAAAATCATTACCCTGCGGTGGATGTCTTGGGCAGCGTGAGCCGGCTCAATCGGGATTTGCTGAAACCCGAACAATTGAACCTTTCCGCCGGCGCGCGCGAACACCTGGCGATTTACAAGCGGAATCAGGATCTTATCAATATCGGCGCTTATCCCATCGGCAGCAACCCCGCCGTGGACCAGGCCATCGCGCTGAACGAGCCCTTGAAAAAATTTTTACGCCAGGGCGTTGAGGAGGGTTTTACCGCCCCCCAGAGCTGGTCCTTGCTGGCCAGTGCTTTGAAAACGCCGGCCACGGAAAAAATCGCCATCAAAAAATAACCAGGTGCCATGAAAAAATTTGCCTTTCCGCTCGAATCCTTGCGCATGCTGCGCAAACAGAAAGAGGGCGACGCCCAACAACGCTATGCCAAGGCGCTTGAAGCCTGCCAAAAGGCGGAACTCCAGTTGCAGAAAGCCATCAATGAACTGGAGACCGGGCGCAGCCTGCTGGCCCACGAACTGGCCACCGGCATTGACGCCGGCCGGCTGGCCGGCTTGCGCAATTGGTGTCTCGCCCTGGAAATCAGCTGGCGTGAACGCCAGGCGGCCCTGACGGAAGCCCGCCGGGTTTCCGGCCTGATGGCCAAGGAAATGGCGGCGGCCACCCGCGAACGCGAAGGTCTTGATCGTTACCATGACAAGGCCCAGCAGGTTCACGATCAGGATGCCAAACGGGAGGAACAGAACATGTTTGATGAGATATCCGTGCAAGCCAGCGGCATGGCCGGCCTTTCCACCCTCCTCCAAAACAAGACCGTTTAATAAACATGACCCGACTCTTTCAATCCTCCTGGTTCGTTGCCCTGGCCGGTTGCCTGTTGTATCTGGGTACGACCGTGCTGGTATTGAACCCGTCCAAATTTGCCGGCATCCAACTGGCCAAAACGGATTATTCCGCCGAAGACGATCCCTCGTGGAAATTCCGCAATCCGGAATTTGATCAATGGGTCGCCCAGATCAAAAGCGAGAAGGAAAACCTCGACCAGCGCGAACAGCATTTGGACGAGTTACAGACCCGCCTGAACGCGGAACTCCAGGAAATCACCACGGTGACGCAAACCGTCAGCCGCCTTCAGGAAAATTTCGACAAGGATGTCATCCGGTTCAAGGCGCAGGAAATGGACAACGTCAAACATCAGGCCAAGCTTCTGTCCGCCATGTCGCCGGAAGGCGCCGTGGCCGTGCTGGATCAAATGCCGGATGACGAAGCCATCCGCATTCTTTTCACGATGAAGAACGATGAAGCCAGCATCGTTCTGGATACCTGGAGCAAGGCCGGCAAACCGGAGGCCAAGCGGGCCGCGCAACTCATGCTAAAGCTCCGCCAGGTTTTATCCCCACCGCCCACCACGGCCACCAATCCATGACGCCGGCCCTGC
>Ga0206913_1081_pt1 | contig 21677 bp, 17 predicted proteins | sample Alteio_BWOrgHeat_72_FD_152942 | JGI IMG/M metagenome (GOLD analysis project Ga0206913, IMG submission 152942) | Enriched cells from forest soil in Barre Woods Harvard Forest LTER site, Petersham, Massachusetts, United States -... | ecosystem: Environmental > Terrestrial > Soil > Temperate forest >... | reverse complement strand
AATGCGTCCATAAAACCATAATTTCCCCAGAGCTTATCACCGAGTTTATAATAAAAAAATCGAATGGCATTCATGGATTGTGTCGGCGTATAAGGTATGGATGATATAGCTGCTGTCGGACTGATTACTCCATCATCATTGGTTGGTGAATGAGCAGAATAACCGCCCTGCTCGTCGCTGGCGGTAAGTCCCCAAACAGAACTGCTATAGCCATTGTAATTGCCATTATTAGTCACACAGTATGTGAAATTTATCAAAGAATGGTTCTGATTCTGTGTCCAGTAATCGGCGTATGTGTCAGTCAAACTATTTGGATTGATGCCCAGAAACGAATAATGGGCGAAAAAAAGCGGGCCTCCATAAGCAGGACCAAGTGGTAGCGTAATTCCATAATAGGATCCGCCATTTTTTATTCCACCATCCATCGCCCATCCATGGTCATACACAATTTTGGGTATCCGGTTGGAGTCGACAGGAGAAGATGCGGCCAATGCGTATACTATCATAGCTTCATCCCATCCATTGATTGGTTGATTGATAATAAATCCAAGTGTTGGGCTCCAATGCCAGTACAATACATTTTGACCACCCTGGCGGAACCAGTTCCATTCAACTCCATTCCATAAATTATTTATAGCTGCACGCAAAGAAACCTCTGCCGGATCAACACTGTTAAAAAACTGGCGGGCAGTCAGCAGGCCTTGCATCATGTAAGAAGTCTCTACCAGATCGGCCCCATTATCATTCGCACTGAATGGAACGGTTGCGCCGGTAGCGCCGTTCATCCAATGAGGGAATGCCCCGTGATATCTTTGTGCTTTATTGGTTAAAAAACTGACGATCGTATCAATTCTCGAGAGTGCCTGTGCGCGTGAAATAAAATTTCTTTGTACACCTACGATCATTGCCATAATACCAAAGCCGCTTCCACCTGTAGTCACTACATCACCAGAAGTATTTCTTTCCCTGGCGAGACCGGAAACCGGATGACCAAAATCATAAAAATATTTAATCGTCTGTTGTTCGATCAAAGTCAGTAACGCGCTATCGGTCAGCTGTGGAAATTTGTCGGTTGAATCGATAGCGGTGACAAATGTTACTGTAACGGGCTGCGATAAAGGAGCACCTTTAACATTTTTTAAAGTGGAATCTACATGAAGAATATAACCCGTTATCGGTTTTAAAGAAGTCGGGGTAACAATTAATGTACTATCATTATCATAAGTATAATTAAGAGATGTAATATTATTTCCGGCATTATCTTTCAGCGAAATACTGTTGCTTACTGTACTTTGATTAATAGCTCCGCCCGCAAATGAAAATTTAATAACGGGTGGGGGTTTGACATTAAAAAAGGCAAACCCACTTATAATACCGTTCACGGCCACGGACTGAAAAGTAAATGTTCCGGGATTTGTCGGTTTTGTATTTTCGTTTTTGCTGCATGAAATAAAACCGATTAAAAAAATTAGGAAGATTTTATCCTTCATGCATTCATATTTAGGAACAAAAATACTTAGCGAATAAAGAGGCTACCTTCAAAAGGCAGCCTCTTTATTTAATTAAATTGAATACGAATTCTAGAATCCAGCTTTTTCCAACAGATATAATGAATTTACATCTACTGCATTCAAAGCAGTATTATAGATTCTCAATTCATCCATAGAACCCTGCAAATTTCCGGACCATGGTTGCGGTCCTCCAATACTGGAACTTATAGATGGTGTAACTGCCTGAGGGAAAGCCCCGAGAACAAATCCCTGTGGCGGATTTTTATATTTAATATTCCCAAATGGTGTGGTAGCCGTGCCATCTGTCCATATACTATATGGAGTGGGCTTATAACCCCAGGCTGAATTAGCTGAAATAGCAACGCCATTCTTGTAAACTGTAAATTGTGAGCTTGCCCCATTGTAAGTGAACACAAACTGGAACCAGTTATTCAAACCGGAGTCCACAAACATTTCAGGAACAATTCCCTGGTAGGCAGTGGCGCCGGTGCTGTTAAAACCAGCATGGACTCTTAATGAGTCTCCGGCTTTGGGGGTAAAAGGCTCAAAATCCAGGTGCAAAAGATTCCAGGCTGTTGCCGTGTCATACATGAACAATAATCCCTGAGCTCCCTGTCCTGCTATGTAATTAGGAGTGGTATCATTGATTGGCTGCGATGGTTGTTTCACCCAAACAGACATCGTAAAACTTGTTAAGGTTCCCAATGTTCCGGCATTGGTGAAAGTAACGTAACTATTTCCACTGCCTTGATAAGCCTGTCCTTTAACACCCGTGCCAAATGATGCTCCATGGTTCGTTCCTGTTAAACCTTGTTTTACATCGTTGTAAGAACCGTTAAAAGGGAAATAGGCAACCAGACTTCCAGAAGCAATTTGTGCTGAAGAATCATAATTACCCGGATTGGATGGTGGTTTAGGAGGTGTAGGGCCACTTTTACTACTACTCTTGCTGCAGGAACTCACAATACTGGCTGCAATAATCGCAGTGCCCAATAAGAGTAGGTTCAACTTCCGATTTACTTTTTTCATACGCTTGTTTTTTTTGAATTGTTAGAAAAAGATCGAGACTATATTTTTTTAAATTTTAATAACCTGGATTTTGGGTAAGCTTACCTCCGCTTAATGCAATTTGCACGCCAGGGATCGGAAGAATTTCGTTCTTCCCGGCAACAAAATTTTTGCCTGCAGCATTCAAAACGGAAGCCGCTCTTCCCTGCCTGACTAAATCGAAAAACCGGTCATGCTCCAACGCCAGTTCCACATGACGTTCCTGCCATATTGCATTTCGGAGATCCGTTTGATTTGAAGCCAGTGTATTATCTAGTCCCGCACGTTGGCGAACCTGGTTTAAATCTCCGATAGCGAGTGACTGCTGATTTAATTCATTCGCCGCTTCTGCATGTAACAGAAGCACTTCAGCATAGCGCAATAAATGAACATTTTTCTCTTTTCTGTCACGATTTCCAAAATATGGCTCAATATTATCATTTCGTTCACTATGATAGGCCTTATAGTTGTAATAGGAATTCTGAACTTTCGACTGGTTTGGAACTACAAACCCATCCCAAAGTATGGCGCCATAGGGCGCGTTTGGATCCGGATTGATAGTGATGATCGTCGCATTCTTCCTTATAGTATCTTTTGCTTCGTACGAATTTAATAAGGTCTGTGAAGGCGTACAAAATCCCCACCCTAAATCACCGGTCGGATAATTGAATCCCGGGTTATTCCATCCTCCACCTTGCGCGCGTGGTCCCTGGCATTCACTATACAAGGGAATACCTGCATCCGTATTACCATAAGAACCTGTTTCAATTTCAAATATGGATTCAATATTATTATCTCCTGCTGTACGCCAGATGGTTGAATAGTCCGGTACAAGCGCATATCCTTCAGTCATGACTGATGACGTGAGGTCCAAAGTCTTTTGCCAGTTTTGCAAATACAGGTACACTTTGGCAAGCAACGTTTCAGCGGCTCCCTTGGTTATTCGTCCGGCAGGCGTTTGACCTCTCACCGGACAATTCGCTATGGTATATTCCAGATTAGGAATGATGACAGAGTTATAAACTGCGTCAACGGTGGCTCGGGTAACATATGCAGGATCTGTATTTGCTGCCTGGGGGCCATTTGGAATAGTGATTATAATGGGTACGCCACCAAAAAAACGTACGAGATTAAAATAGTAATAGGCCTGGATGAATAGGACTTCTCCGCGCAACCGGCGAACCGTCGTGCTATCCAAAGGGGCTTGATTTAGTGCGGCCAACGCATTATTTGTTCTGGATATAGCGGCATAATGCCCGCTCCAGATGGAATTGATAAATGAATTCCCGCTGGTAAAAGTAAAAAGATCGAATTGTCCGGCAGTGGCATCCTGATCTCCCGGATAACTGCCTTTATCAGCATCATCCGACATAATATTGGTCGCAGAAATAAATGCAAAACCATGGGTATCGAATCCACCAAATGGACCGCCTGCGTCAGTATAGATCAAACTGCTATAAACACCTGTGACCAGGTTTTGCGCATAATTTGGATCATTCTGCGCTGTTGACTGACCTTGCAGTGGTACGTCCAGAAAATTCTTTTTACATCCCGAAAACAAGATGAGCAGGGGAATTAAATATTTTGAAATTTTCATATGACTTTTCTTTTTGTCAATGGATATATTTATAAGCCGAGACTTACCCCGACTGCAAAAGTTTTGGTTGTAGGATATGGATTTAATTCAATGCCGGAAGAAGTGGGTGATCCTGGTAATTCAGATGAAAAACCGCTAAATTTTTGAATGGTTACAGGATTTTGTGATGTGACAAATACCCTTAGGCTGGAGATATATTTTATCTTTTGCAAAAGAGAAGCTGGCAGCGTGTAGCCGATATTGATATTATTAATTCTATAGAAGTCACCCGATTCTACAAAATAGGTGGACGCGGGAAGATTCCCGGCATTTGCCCTTGGCTCTGAATTGGTTGGATTTGAATGAGACCATCGGTTTTTTGCAGTGGATTCCTCCATGTTATCCAGAAACGTTTGACGAGATGCTTTTTTCCCATTGTATATCTTGTTTCCAACGTTTCCATAAAAATCTATGGAAAAATCAAATGCCATATAAGTAAACCCAAGGCTTAGACCAAAATAAATTTTTGGCTGATAAGAACCGGCAAATACGGAATCCAATTTCCCATCCGGAGTGAATTCATATTTGAAATCTCCGGGGATGGCACTGGGCTGCAACAGGTTTCCGTTTTTGTCGGTGTATGCATTTATATCATTTTGATTCTGGAAAACACCCAACACTTTCTGGACATAAAAACTTCCAACCGGATGGCCATTATCTGTTCTGGTTACATAGGGTTGATTTGCTCCTACCGGACCATCTATATACGGCTGACCCCCATTCAGGCCAAGCACATTATTATTGTTATATGTGATGTTACCTGAAATATAGTAAGAGAATTTATTATTTATGGGTTCACTCCATCGTAAAGAAAGTTCTACTCCCTGGTTTTGGATATTCGCAGCATTTGTCAGAACATAACTGGGTTGGCTACCAAGTGTTGATGGCACGACAACATTTATCAATGCGTTATTATTTTTCTTGTTATAGTAATTAATTTCACCCGTTAATTTTTGTTTTAACATGGTAAATTCTATACCGATATCCGTTTCTTCCACTTGTTCCCAGGTAAGATTGTTATCTTTTAGCTGGGTAACGGCACTTCCCCCAGTAGCAGAACCTCCGAAGAAATAAGGCAAATTAGGTGTTAGGGTAGTTGTAAAAGAACCAACGGGAACATTATCATTTCCGACCTTACCCCAACTTGCTTTTAACTTAAGAACGTCAAATATTTTTTGATTGTCCATGAAATTCTCTTTCGTCAGTATCCATCCTACGCCGATTGATGGAGAGTAAGCCCAACGGTTATTGGCTGGAAACAATGAGCTGCCATCAGCCCTTATGGTGGCAGTTAACAAATACCGGTCATTGTAACTATAATTAGCACGGGCGATATAAGAAAGCCTTGTCCATTGATAAATATTGGCCGCAATGGTAGGCTGATCTTGTGGACCGGTGGTTTGAGTTTGTGGATCGCCCAGTGGGATATACCAGAGATTTGGATCAGCGGGTACGCTTTGACGATAAGAAGTATTGTAATTGCTATTTGCCTGTTCGGAAACGATACCACCAAGTATTGTGAGATTGTGTTTGTCAAATCTTTTACTAAAAGTCAGGGTGTTGTCCCAGATCCAATGAAACTTTCTCAGATTTCCAACAGTCAGATTACTTTTTGCATTACTCTGATTTCCGCCGCCCGTAATGAAAGTAGTCGTGTCAGCAGCAAAGGCATAATTGTAAACCCGGTTATCGGGAATGTCGAGATCCCCTGAAAGAGCACTTCTAAAAGTGAGTGAAGTAACAGGCTTTATTTCAAGATATGCAGTACCCTGTGTCCGATTATCGTTGGTTCTGTTATTGTTGTTTTCGATATCTAATAATGGATTACCCACGTTTTGGAATGCGGATGTGTTTCCATATTTTCCATTTATCTTGGATGGAACGGTTGGGCTTGCGCGATATGCATCATTAAAAGCATTTCCTGTTCCCAGGTTTTGTGAATTATTCGTACTGTTATAAGACTGGTTTACACTTTGTGTAACACTGTTGGCATAAGAAGCTGTGAAACCAAACTTCACCATGCTGCTGATCTTGTATTCATCATTCAAACGAAAAGTCCATCTTTTGTAATTATTATCTATTACGATACCCTGATCATTTACATAACCGACACTAAACAGGTATTTATTGTATTCAGATCCTCCGGACAAAGAAATATTATGCGTCTGTTCAAATGCATTTCTTAAAAATTGGTCATACCAGTTGGTTGAATAGCCGGTGGGTTGCACATTAGGTCCAAGGGATGCCTGCACATAATCAATATATTCCGCTGAATTGGCCATGCGCACCAGATTAGAAGCCATCCGTACTCCGAAATTTCCAAAATAATTCACTTTTACTTTTCCTGCCACACCCTGTTTGGTGGTAATGATAATGACGCCGTTTGCTGCACGTACACCATAAATGGCTTCTGAAGATGCATCTTTTAAAACCGTTACATCGACTATATCGGAATTACTAATATTCGTAATATCATTGGTCAGGATCCCATCAACTACGTAAAGTGGGTCTGCACCCGATAGCATGGTTCCCACGCCCCTGATTCTTACAACGGGAAGACCACCCGGTTGTCCACTGGTAATGATTTGTACACCAGCCATTTTTCCTTGCAGTGCCTGGGTAGCCGTTGTTACCGGTTGTTTAACAAGTTCAGATCCCTTTACTGTTGCAGTCGCTCCGGTAATATCCAATTTCCTTTGTGTTCCATATCCGACAACCACTACCTGATCCATTAATTTTGCGGACTGAACTAATTTAATATTCATTACACTTGCAGCGGTCAGTTCTTGTGATGTGTACCCTATATATGAAATCACAAGTGTTGCATTTTCCGGAGTTGCAATGGAAAAGTTTCCATTTTGGTCAGTAGTGGTGCCGGTCGTTTTCCCTTTAATGGTGACGGATACGCCGGAAAGAGGTTCGTTATTTTCGTTGGTAATTCTTCCTGAAACCTGAATATCCTGATTGACATCCGTAGAAGTAACGACGATCAGTTTATTATCAAGCACTTTATACTGAAGATTTGTGCCGGTAAAAATAGTTTTTAGTACCTGGGTAATATCTGCGTTGTCAACATCCACATCCACGAGTTTATGAATATCCTGCAATCGGCTATTGAATAAAAAATGGTAACCACTTTGTTTCTCAAGCGTCGCAAAAACCTGACTGATCTCCGCATTTTTCATATGTACGGATACTAGTGACTGTCCGGAAGCATTCGCTGAAAACCATAGCAGGGTAATAAAAACCAGCAGGAAACTACATTTCATATATGATGTATTTTTCATTTTGGCTGAGTTGAGTTTGCACCTGAGGTATTATTATAAATAAACACCTGGTTGCCCTTTATCTCGTAAGTGAAGTCTGCAGTAGATTGTTCCGCTGTTAAACGAAGGGCATCGAGGGCCTGCGATACGGTTTCGTTTTGAAAGCTTCCTGTAAAATGAATTGTATCCAATGCCGCATCGGCCACTTGAAAAGACACGCCATATTTTCTTTCCATGTTTTGCAGTAAGTCGTGAAATGACATATCACTAAAATAAAGGCGGTTCTCCATCCATCCGGTTTCGGTGATGCTGCTGTCGGAACCAATTCTGTTCAGGTGTTCAATACTGATCAAAGGAACCATTCCGGGCATTCCGCGATTTATATTCCCATTGGCATTCGATTCCTTCTTATCAATGATCAATTTCTGGTTGGGTTTAAGAATTATTTTCTTTGCAGGCTGGGAAGGGAAACTCACTTCTATGCTTCCTTTTATCAGGCTGGTTTCGATGGTCCGGTCCTCCGGATAAGATTTAACATTAAAAACCGTACCCAGCACCCGGATATTTATTTTGCCCGTATGAATGATGAATGGTTTTTTGGGATTTTTAGTCACATCAAAATAGGCTTCCCCGCTCAGGGTCACTTCCCTGAGCGTGGTTCCGTACAAGGAATCATACGTTAAACGGCTGCCCGCATTGAGCCATACCGAGCTGCCATCCGGAAGCAGGATATTGCTTTTGGATCCATTCCTTGTGATTACCTCCCAAACAGGCTTTTGAATGGCGGCGGGTGGAGGATTCCGCATATTTAATAAGTAGTAGCCAAGAAATAACAATATGAATCCGGCGGAGAGTATGGCAATCATCTTCCGTTTTTGGTAGCGGTTCGGAGAATCCGGAAATTCATCCAGGGGTACATCTGCTCTTGTATTACCCATATCTATTCCAAGGGAGCGCATTCTGTCCATATGCCTTTGAAAAGCGATCTCAGACTGGGCTGCCTCTTCATCGGATTGTTTTTTCCACATGTCCTGCAAAGCTTCCAGTGAATAATGCAGATCCGGATTCAGGCGCAGAGCCGATTCCAGCTCCTTTAATTCGCCCGGACTTGCTTCGCCCGCAAGCTTTTTAGCGATTAAATTCCATATGCGATCGTTATCCATATCGGCAGATATATCAGCAGGACAGGTAAATCGTAGTTTACCCCCAAACACAAACACAAGTATGGAAGAATGGAAGTATGGAAGAATGGAAGTACTGAAGCACAGCACTCTGCACGAGCATTAACAAGCTGAATGAGCAACAGAGTAGGTTAATTAATGAAGGCCAGCGATTACGGGAATACTTCTGCCGATATCGAAGTGGATGGCGGCGCTGATTTTTTTAAGAGCGATGGATAGTTGGTTTTCGATGGTTTTTTCGGAAACCTGGAGTATTTCAGCGGCTTCCCGGTATTTGAAACCATATTCCTTTACCAGTTTGAAAGAAAGTTTACAACGCGGCGGAAGATCGTCCACCACGTCGTGAATGAGACGAAGCATTTCTGCACTGATCATACATTCTTCCGGATCAGGTGCAGAATAAAACAAATGGCTTTTGAATTCGTCAATATCAGCGTGACGATGCCTTTTTTGTTTCTCCAGCTGGTTGATACTCAAATGACGCGCAGCCACAAAACAATACACCCGGAGATTCTGAATCTCTTCGAGGGTTGATCTTTTCTCCCAGATTTTCATGAACAGGTCAGAAACGATTTCTTCTGCAGGCTGGCGGGATTTAATGATTCCCAAAACAAATTGAAAAAGGGAAGGATAAAAAGCCGTGAATAACTCTTTATAAGCCATCTGATCGTCAAAGCGGCTGACCCTGCTTTGCAGGTAAACAATTCTGGAGGCAGCAATCGAAGGCATGTAGAGTCTTTTTGCGAGGCGGATGACAAGTTACAGAATTCGCCGATTATATTGATTGACCACATTATGGAATTATTTGCTGCATACAGGAATCGGAAGCAGAATATTTTAAATCTGGTTCTGAAAGCTATATTTTTGCAGCTGCCTGAAAAGGCGGGACCCTTAGCTCAGTTGGTTAGAGCATCTGACTCATAATCAGAGGGTCGCTGGTTCAAGCCCAGCAGGGTCCACCCGGTTCGTCTAAACACATTGTAACTCAAAGGCTCATGGCCATGACCATGAGCTTTTTTATTGATTGCTTTAACCTTTTATTAACCTCAAGGCAAATACATTTGTCACTCAATTGAAAATATGAAGAAACTTCTGGGCATTGCATTGTTAGTAATGTCAGGCCATGTTGTTCTCGCCCAGGTAGATAGTACCAAATCATCCTATAAAAATGGAAGCTACTACTCCCACCAAAAAGATTCGACCAAAAATAACAAGGGTAAACCAACTTACGCATCTTTGAATCTGAAAAATCGCCCGAACGATCATTTCATGCTCGAGTTTAGTTATGATAACTGGATCGGTAAAACCGATTCGATGCATACAGTTGGTTTCTCCAGGGGATTCGCCATGTATTTTATGTATGATTTTCCGTTTAAAAGTGACCCTCACTTCAGCGTAGGTGCAGGTATCGGTATAAATGCAAGTAATATCTTCTTCGATAAAACAGAGGTATTGGTGGCTGCCCCGGGCAATCAGACTCTTGCTTTCCCCAACACGGCCAACACAGATCATTTCAAGAAATATAAACTCGTGCTGACCAACCTGGAAGTTCCTTTGGAGCTTCGATATGCTTTTAATCCGGCGAATACCAACAAGAGCTGGAAGATCGCATTGGGTCTTAAAGCGGGTTTACTCATGAGTGCCTACACGAAAGGGAAGGATCTTCTTAACCAGGCCGGACAAACAGAAAACAACTATATTGAAAAGAAGAGCTCAACCAGCTTCTTTAATAGCGGCCGGGTGGTCGGCACTGCCAGGGTGAGCTATGGATTTATTGGCGTTTTCGGGCAACTACAAGTCACCCCGTTAATTAAAAACGGCGCCGGGCCCACCATAAATCCCTATTCGATTGGAATCGTATTAAGCGGACTTTAGAGCAGGAGGCAGGAGGCAGGGGCAGGATGCAGGATGCAGGGGCAGGATGCAGGATGCAGGACGCAGGACGCATCGCCTCCTGCCTCCCGCGCCCTGCGTTGATTATCTTTGACACAATTATGGCTATAGAAAGGCATATTATGGAGGCCGAGGAAAAGGCTGTTTTGGTGGCAGTAATGCAGCAGGACCAGACTGAACAGCAGGTAAACGAATACCTCGAAGAACTGGCCTTTCTGGCCGAGACGGCCGGAGCCATTACCCAACGAAAATTTATACAGAAACTGGCCCATCCCGACAGCAAAACCTTTATTGGGAAGGGAAAACTGGAGGAAATCAAGGCATATATTCAGGGAAAAGGCATCCGTGTGGCGATTTTTGACGATGAACTCTCCGGTTCCCAGATCACCAATATTGAAAAAGTACTGGATTGCAAGACCATCGACCGGTCAGACCTGATCCTGGACATTTTTGCACGTCGCGCCAAGACTGCCCAGGCCCGGCTTCAGGTGGAACTGGCTCAATACCAGTATCTGCTGCCCCGTCTTCGAGGCATGTGGAAACATCTGGAAAGATTAGGAGGAGGTATCGGAACCAGGGGTCCGGGTGAAACGGAAATTGAAACGGACCGTCGTATTGTACGTGATAAGATCACCCTGCTCAGAAAGAAACTCAGGGAGATTGATAAACAGGCACAAACCCAGCGCAAGGAAAGGGGTGAACTGGTACGGGTGGCCCTGGTCGGATATACCAATGTGGGTAAATCCACGCTGATGAACCTGCTGAGTAAGAGCGATGTATTTGCAGAAAATAAACTGTTTGCCACGCTCGATACCACCACAAGGAAGCTCGTTTATGAAAATATGCCCTTTTTGATGAGTGATACGGTCGGATTTATCCGGAAACTGCCACATCACCTGGTGGAAAGTTTTAAAAGCACCCTGGATGAGGTCCGCGAATCAGACCTGTTATTGCATGTAGTTGATATATCTCATCCGAGGTATGAAGAGCAGCTGGGCGTGGTGAACAAGACCCTGCAGGAAATCAATGCTTTTGATAAACCGGTGATCTATGTCTTCAACAAGATGGACCGCTATGAGGAACTGAATTTCGATGAATGGCTGGAAGAGGGAACTAAAGAGGAATTATTAAAAGAACTCAAAGAAAGATGGGAAGCGGAAACGCAATCCGTCTGTATATTCATGTCGGCCACCGAACGTTCAAACGTTGACGGCTTACGCGAGGCCCTGTTGAGCAGGGTGAAGGAATTATATAAGGAAAGGTTTCCCTACAGAACGGAACATTTTTATTAATCATACATATACCTGACACGTATATGAGTATTACTTGAGCTTAGTCAAGTCCACGTCAAGTCCGCCTTTATGTGGACTTGACGTGGACTTGCCCCGACTCCAATACGACTAAAACACGGCAGAGACACGGATGAGACTGATTATACCTCAACGCGAACATTGTCTTGAATTGAGGAACTTTTTATATGCTAATGAAATCCCGTTTATAGGTAGGGTTTCCCATTTCAACCGCCTACAGTTATCCTTCTCCAGTAATTCATTTTGACCTAGCAAAAGAAGGAAAATTTAAGTTCGGAATTGTCTGATTCTGATTTTGCCGGACACGAAAAAAACGTATTTTTGCAGCCCTTTCAGGAAAACCGGGAAGGAGATTCCCCTTTAGCTCAGCTGGTTAGAGCATCTGACTGTTAATCAGAGGGTCGCTGGTTCAAGTCCAGCAGGGGGAGCTTAAAATCAAGCACTTACAAAGGAAACTCTGTGGGTGCTTTTTTATTTCCAAGCAATTTCCAAGCGCATTTTGTTAAAGAATATCAACAAATGAAAGTGTTTATTTGATATTGAAATTTGAAAGTGGCGGCATTGTCTCTTTGGCGTTGTGAATCTTTCTTAAGAATATTTAAATCTGTTCTGCTGATCTTCAAAATTGGCTTGGTTAGGTATTATAATATAAAAACGGGAGTGAAGCTGACGAAGTGTAATCACTTTCTGCCCAGTTTGATTTCGAATTACCTCCTAAGCAATCCTGAGTTCCATATACACTAGATAGCTATGAACTGCAATCATTCTCACCTATTTATCCCGCGAATTGTTAAATGGTCCCAATTGCGATAAAGATTCAATATTAATTTCTAAGATTGCATACCCGGATTATCTAATTCATCGGTCACTCAACTGATTTTATGATCCAAAACTACCTGAAGATCGCCTGGCGAAACCTGTTGAAACATAAAACTTTCTCGTTCATCAATATTCTCGGGCTGGCGATCGGTATTGCTGCCTGCCTGATTATCTTCCTATACGTACACAACGAACTAACTTTCGACCAATATAATACTAAAGTTGATCGGATTGCAAGAGCAACGGTATTGCTACATGGACCTGAGTCTGACATGGCAATGGCCTCTAGTCCGGTTCCCCTGGCAGATGCGTCGAAACGAAATTACCCGGAAGTCGAGTCGGCTGTAAGACTTGAACAGGATCCGCAGATAATGAAATATAAAAATGATGTCATTAAGGAAAGTGGTTTTTATAAGACTGATCAAACCGTTTTTTCGATTTTTACTTTCGAATTCAAGGAAGGAAATTCTTCGACTGCATTGCAAAACCTCCGGTCCATTGTACTGACAGAAAGCACAGAAAAAAAATATTTTGGAGAAGGACCAGCATTGGGAAAAACCATGAATTGCAATGGTCAGGATTGGTTGGTTACCGGGGTTGTGCGTGACAGACCCGTCAATTCAGATATACCCATTGACGCCCTGATGTCCTGCGAGTATTCTAAAATAAAAGGATGGCTGACAGATATTTCAGTTTTTACATTTATACTATTCAAAAATAAACCTAATCTCAAAAAGTTTGAAAGCAAATTGAATGAGCTGAGTGCTAAATCTATACAACCGGAATGGAGCTCAGTGGGAGCAGCCGACTATACACTCAGATTTCAGCTGGAACCGATGAGCAATGTGCATTTCAGCCAGGGGAAACTCGAGGATACGCCAAAGGGAAATAAGCAATTTATCTATATATTTTCCGTGCTGGCTGTTGTGATATTAGTCATCGCATTACTGAACTATATTAATCTGTCTACGGCAAAGTCCACGGAGCGAGCGAAAGAAGTAGGCATACGTAAAGTGAGTGGCGCTGACTCCTTCCAGCTGATCCGCCAATTTCTGTTGGAATCGTTTTTATTGGTAACCATTGCATGGATAGTGGGTATAGCGTTAGTATTTTTCAGCCTTCCGTTTTTTAACAGACTGTTACAAACACGATTGACCATCAGCCAAACTCAAAGTGGTGTTTTTGTAGGTTTACTATTTATACTCACGCTGTTTCTGGCAGGTTTATATCCCGCATTTGTATTATCTGGATTTAAACCGGTCGAGGTGTTGAAAGGCAGTTGGAAACATCAGCCAAAGGGTATCTTGTTACGCAAAACGATAAGTATTACCCAATTTGCTCTCGCTGCCACACTGATCGTTGGTACTATCGTGATATATAGTCAGATGAAATTCATTCAGGAAAAGGATCTTGGTTTTAATAAGGATCAGGTTCTGACGATAAATATGCCCAATGATTCAGCTTCACAGGGCATCGTCAGGGCTTTTCAAAATGCGCTTCGCCAGCGACCGGAAGTTCGGGGAATGACGGTTAGTGCCCGTATGTCAGAAGGACTCGCTCTTTCAACCACCATGGCGGAAACGGATGATGGAAAGAAAAGGGAAATGTTGTGTAATTTTTTTCAAATCGATCCGCAGTATTTACCGTTTTTTCAGATTCATTTACTCGAAGGAAGAAACCTGTCGGATAGTTTGTCATCCGATAAAAAAGAAGCCTTGCTGGTAAACGAGGCGTTTGTGAAAATGATGGGCTGGAAATCGGGTATCGGAAAACAAATAGAGTTGGGTCAAAAAGCCCATGTAGTTGGCGTGGTTAAAAATTTCAATTATAAATCGCTGCATAAAATCGTCGAACCCCTTGTAATGGCCTATAATAACAATCCGCGATATTTTAACTCGCCAACCATAAAAATCAATCCCGAATATCTGCCTATTGTCAGAAAGTTATATAAAAAATATTTCCCTTTACTGCCATTCGAGTATGAGTTTTACGACGATATCGTGGCGAAACGATATGAAAAGGACCGCGTCAGCATGACACTCTTCAAGAACTTTACCCTTTTTGCCATTTTTGTTTCCTGCCTCGGGTTATACGGCCTTGTTTCATTGATCACTGTTCAGCGGAGAAAAGAAATTGGAATCCGAAAAGTCCTGGGTGCAACGGTAAATCAATTATTTGCATTGATGACAAAGGATTTTATCAAACTAGTCATTTGGGCACTAATCATAGCATTACCAGTAGCGGGTTTTATGATGAACAAATGGTTGAGCAGCTACGCTTATCATATCTCATTAAACTGGTCAATGTTTGTTATTCCTGCCCTACTAGTTTTCGTCGTTGCTCTGGTTGTGATAAGCAGTGAAATTATCAAGGCAGCGTGGATGAATCCGGTAAAAAGTTTAAGATCAGAGTAGAACCTCGTGGACATCGGACCAATCACATTTCAAAGCAATCCTGAGCTCCATATACACTAGATAGCTATGGACTGCTAATTGATACTCTGTATTTTTCGGGATTGGATATATCAATTCGTATATTTCAATATAAATATGTTTTAAGGATGCCCTGAGATACCGTTAATACCGAAGGCCGTGATGTCAATACAAGGACTATAACTTTAGGAATGAATCAAATAAGCCTATATATTATTTTATGGCAGACGACTCACTGAGCAAAGAAATATTTATTGTTCATGGTAGAAATGATGAAGTGAAAAACAAGGTCTCTGAATTTCTTACCAATTTCAGACTCAATCCAATTATTCTTAATGAACAGGCGAATGAAGGGATGACAGTTATTGAAAAATTTGAACGACATGCTAATGTGGGATTCGCAGTAGTTTTAATGACAGATGATGACTTAGGCAAAGAAAGGTCGTCGCCAAATTTAAATGCCAGGGCGAGACAGAATGTTATTTTAGAATTGGGGTATTTTATTGCTAAAAAAAGGAGTCGAGTTTGTATACTCTATTCCAAAGGAGTTGAATTGCCCACAGATCTTGGTGGGATAGTGTATATAGAAATAGATACCGGGGAGGAATGGAAAAAGAGTTTAGAAAAGGAATTGAGAAAAGCTGGTTACGACAATGTTTTTGCTGTGATGAGTGTTGATAACAAGAATTTAATGTTGAATAGACAACTCTGGCCGGTAAAGAACTGTAGAATTTCAGTAATTAATCAGTTTAATGAAGGTGAGACCATCTTAATCGAGGGAATTTTTGCGGACGATTATCTTGATATCAAGTTTGATTCTCATGGAGAGAAAATAAGTTCAGTAGAATATACCTTTGTTAATTTTAAAGAATTTCTATTTTACGTTCATGTCAGTTGTTTTGATACAAATACACGGATAAATGGTTGGAGGTGGATATCGTTAAAGAATGAAATTTTTACTCTGTCGACTGCTGTAGGGGAGTTAGAAAAAGCATTTCCAGTAAAAGCCACAGCATTAGGAAAGGACTGGAAAAAAATATCGGTTAACGTAGAAAAAGTGTTTAATAAATTGTTTGGAGGTGAAGGGTTACAATATTTAAATCTCGATCAAATGAGAATTAGAGGTAGTGGAAAGCTTTTAAATATCATATTGAGGTAAATTAAGTACAATTCGTCAGAAGGTCGATAGCACCATATGATTCAAGTTCATCTCCGTCAAGATAGCGTCAATGTTATCCAGTAAGCCGTTTTGAATGCTTATAACTCTTGTTTGTATAAATTGTGCATATTTGACAACTTATGGTTTAAAAGCTTTTCTGCGTCATCCTTTGCTTTTGTTTTTTCAGCAGATGTCATCTGTTTGTCAAGTGACTGAATTGCTTCAATGTTTTGTTGCTGAACTACTACTGAAAAATCTCTTTTGCGTTCATTATATATTAAAAACCACATGTAACTCTTGATTAAGTCCTTTGGGACTTCGGTACCATCACGATACATCGTGGCTAGATTGGCCCTCGCAGATGTAATTTGTGCGCTTTGTTGTAAATCCTCTAGGTTATTCAATAACGCTAATCGTCTTGCCCAATTAATTACTGAATCAATATTTTTTGGCATACCAAATCCATTCATATAACAATTTATCACGTTAAACATGCATTCTGGGTCATTTTGCTCTGCACATTTTAAGCTCCAACGAAAGGCTTGAGTATAGTCTTGTTTAATGCCACGCCCATTTGCATAGCTATAAGCAATTTTAAATTGTGAGTCTTTCCAGCCTTGGCTGGCTGATTTGAGAAACCAAATATTTGCAATGCTATCACTCTGAACAACTTCAATTCCTTGTTGGTAACAAATGCCATAGTTGTATTGTGCTTCAGCATTTCCGCCTTCAGCTGCTTGCCGCATCATTGGAACAGCATTTTTAAAGTCGTGCTTATAAAGCAAATCTTTTGTCCTTTGATTAAGTTGCTCAGGACTTTGCCCAAATAGACGGGCTACCAAAACAACATTGATTATAGTAAATATGTATTTATTCATGTGAATATTCAATATGCTTACAAAATCTCTGAATAACGGGGAATATTTAATTAAATCCTTTTTCAAATCTCGGTCTGGGTCTACCCCACGGTCGCCAGTCCGATCCCATATCTATACGATGTCAATCAGCAAAATAGCAACAAGTGCTGATATATATTGACTGCATTTTATTGACTACTTGGAAGTTTCAATGGCAATAGTGATGTGTCATCCAAATTGTCTGCTACAAATAGCAAAAGTGAATATTCTTCAATCGTTGTTGGGTGTGCTTTGGTATATATGTTCATTGGTCCATGTACTCCGAGCCCCATTCCACTTACTATTTCTGGACTTATTGCAACAACTTTGACGTCAGTCGAGTTTTCATCAATCTTTGTCAGTTTAAACACAAAGTCTGCCGTGTATTTTATTGGCCGGCCATCCGAATAATAAAAATTTGATATCCAAGTAGCCCGATACGCATGCAAATAAATGTCATTTGACGTATTTGGCTGTGAAAAATATTCATCACTGAGAATGGTGTCCTTGTTTGATTCAGCACTGAAATAAACTGCAAATTCGGTTGTGTCGTAGTAAAAATAAAAAACCTCACGCAGAAATTTATTTTCTTGTGGACCATTCTCCATTTTAAAAAACGTTAACAAAGTATCTTTTAACGCATTTATATTGAGTTTAAAAACATGCTCAGGGATGTTTTTAATCGGAAAAGGGTATTCTTTTATTGGCTCAATTTTATTCTCGTAAGCATAATTCCTTTCTATTTGTGCGGCCAAAACCGCATCTCCTTTAAGAATAGCTTGAATATACTTTTCGTAATCGTCTTGCCCTAGGGATATCTGAGAAATTAGTATTGTAATAAGAAGTGCCGTTAAATTTTTCATTATTGTTACCTCAGATTTACAATTTTATAAGCAATTTTCTTACAATGATCAATACTACCAGTGACGCCAATTTCAGAAGTTTCTATTTCGTATAATTTCTCAGCGATTGTTTCAATTTCTGCCCCGCCAATAAATAAATCGAAAATTTCCGCTGAGTAATTTTGATACTCATTTCTTGGTGCTAAATTGCAAATACCAATCGGATCCCAATCATAGTAAAGGATATCATCAATTGCTTTGAATATTTCATGTTGTTTAATTATCATCTTGATTTTTGAGTAATAAATTGAAACGTTGTGTAAAATCTGGAATGCAAGTCTGATCGGTGTGAAATTTGAAAATAACCGAATGGTCTCGATATGAACCACTGACTTGACCTTTTACGATTAAGTGTCCGTTTGATTCGATGGTAAATTCAACAAAAGCATCTGATTCATTGTCTTCAAGAATTGTCTTTCCAGACAATGAATAGTGCATTTCATCAAGGTCTGCACATAGTTTTTCCAATTGATCTCGCCTTACGCAAAAATGCTCTGTCCCTCCAAAACCGTTCGATAATACAGTTAAAACAAATGTAAAATTGATTTGAACCAAATATTTTGCGGCAAACGAAAGTCGTTTGGCTTTATCATTTGTATTCAGTTCTATTATATCGTCAAGTTTAGTCATTCGCTTGTTGATTAGCTACAAGTTAACGTCCCAATGATTGCGGAAAGCCAAATATGCAACAAAATGGGTGAGTCATAATTTGTTGGAAGCAAATTGTCCGGTTATTTGGATGATTTCGGAACCTTTAAATATTTTCTGAATATAGTAGAATACCTGTCACCAAACTTAATATTCTTAATTGTATTTAACTTAATGCTTGTTGGTTTTATATCCAATACTCCTGCTGGGTCATAATTTTGAATACTCACTGAGTCTTTTGTAACTCTTTTAATTGGACCAATAAAAAAATCCAAGTAGTCTTTGTTTATGTTTTCAATAATGATGTGGTAGTCATTTTTTTTCAAATCCAGCAATATTGCAGTCCAGCTTTGAAGATCAATATTGGTAGTAATACTATAAGATGCATTTAAAATGCCTTCCGCTTTCAATATTCTTTTTGTTGTTTTTTCATATTTACCACATCTGATACTGTCATAATCATCTTTTTTGATGACAGCATATCCGTTAAGCATGAAATCACGGCCTTCCAACTGGAGTAGCAAAAATTCATTTGATATGTCTAATAAAAATCCTGACAGGTTGTCTTCTTTACCACAAATAGTCCTAAAGATCTTGACATATTCTTTATGGTCAAGATACATACGTAGCGATAAGTCACTTTGCTTGATTTTCCCCTTAGTTGTCATTAAAAGATCCAGTTTATATTTCTCCCAGCAAACAAAAGCTCTGATATCACAATTATTATCAAAACTACCTGAAAAGGGAGTCTTTCCAAATAATCGCTGAATCCTGATAACCCCATTGTTCCAACTACATAAAAACACTTAGCGCAAAACGTTATTGAAAATGACGAATAAAATCACTTATTTCGGGGTTAACAACCTGACAATTTTTGAAACTTATAATGGTAAAAAAAATATTTTCCGTTTCGCTTTTCGTCATGTTTGGTGGATTTCTTGGAACGATAATGATATTAGCCGGTAACAAAAGTCAACGTGAGGATAGTGTAAGTCTTAACGAATTGAGTTACTACAAAGGAAGACTGGATAATCTATTTTTAGGGTATAAACGGTCTACTTCTGGATTACGCCTGAAGTATAAATTTGTTGCAATGAAGATTCAGGGATTACATCAACTCATGGCAGTCTATCATTCTAATCAAATTTATACCGACATTCTTGATAATATTGACATCGGAGATACAGTTTCGCTATATTTTCGGGAACATAGTGATAAGTATGAGTATTTTACAACTGGTCAAAATTTCAATTCTGATATTTATGAGCTTTCTGTTAATAATAAAGAATATCTAAATATTAGATCTGTAAAGGCAGGTCGTTCTTCTTCGAATATTGTAGCAATTATTTTGGGAATATTTATTTACATACTTGTTACATTAATCGCAATTTTTCAATTGCGTAAAAGCGACTAGTAGGGAGGTCATGGGACCGGAGGCAGATGGTAAATGATCAAGGATAATTCAAGTATTGCACCACATTCGATTATAGTTTAGTTGGAAACTGTGTAATTACAATAGACGATTTCAGCTTTTAATAATTCTAGGGAAACGGTTTATTTGCCATTCAGGCTGTAGGAAAATGGGGGACTTACATTTAGTCTTTTCGAACTTCATTCAGGGTTGATCTTGAGTTTGCTGAGCGATATTCATTAGGAATTATAATTTTATAACTGGCTTGAACTGGCTTGCGTAAAATATCAGACAGATCCCTGAATCCTAGCCAGTTAAGCCCAAAAAGAGGAAATGAGAAAATATTTGGTCTTTGCAATATTTTTATTCGCCTCCCGAAACGCATATTGTTCTCACGTATTTGGGAGTTATCAATACTATGGGTATGTAGTTCTGAAGAATAATAATCTTGATACATTATACGGAGAAATCAGATTATCCGACCAGCAACACTTTAATCCTTTTCGTTGGTGGAATGATTATATTGAAATTATTGAAACCAGCAATGAAGGAAATCATTCAACAAGATCAATCAGCAAAGATGAAATAGTTACGGTTAGGCTGTTTAATGAAAAGAAAGAATGCGCTGATTTTTACCCATTAAAATTTAAACGTATAGAATTATATAAACTGATAGCTTCTGATAAGGCAAATGTTTATCGTTTGGATGACAGAGTTAGCGAAACCTATGAGGCTTCATTTTTGATTATAGTAAATAAGGATTCTACCACAAAAATTCCAGCGTATTTTAACTTTAACAATAAGTCTAAACTAGTGAAGTTTATAAATGAAAGATATAATCAACACTTCAGGAAAAATGACTTTCCTTCATCAAAAGATATTGTATTGTATATAGCTTCGCATGGGTGATAGGCTTTTTTAATTTTCCACCAGTCCCAACTGGTTTGACCGATTACAATAATATGGATACAGAAAGTCTTCTTCTGAAAATAATAGATCTCCCAGATCAATTTAATAAAGTCAGGAATAAATCTATTATTACCCTGCTGAAGGAAAGTGGATACGTTGAATTATTTGGTAATGTAAATGAGGATAATATTGCTGAATTGCTCAGCAAATATCCTGAAAAGATTAATTATTGGCTGATTTGGTCAGATGATAAACGAAGTCGTTCCGGATGGTACTTTATAAAAGAAAATGAAAATCTTTTTAAAATAGGGTATCTACCAAGGGATAAGAAAGTTGGCGAACTTAAATACTCAAATAAAATACTGGCCTGTGCAGCCTATATAAAGTTGGAACTAGAGGATATTAGATTGAATTGTTGATATTAAAGTTATTTTAAGAAATGATTAGACAATCAACCAGAGTTCTTGCATGGATTTATATCTTAATAGGCATATTAATTTTTATTCTTTCGATTTGGGAAAAGAAAAGAGTTGACTGGAGCAGCACTTTACTTTCCATCATATTATTGACAGGGCTTTATGCTTTGGGGTTAATTATTGGCCTAATTCTTAGCATCATTATTCGAAAGCCGACACGTGAGAATTCCTTTTATTTTAT